>Ga0187886_1001418_pt1 | contig 21851 bp, 22 predicted proteins | sample June2016WEW_20_1_FD_133001 | JGI IMG/M metagenome (GOLD analysis project Ga0187886, IMG submission 133001) | Peatland microbial communities from SPRUCE experiment site at the Marcell Experimental Forest, Minnesota, USA - June2016WEW_20_150 | ecosystem: Environmental > Terrestrial > Soil >... | reverse complement strand
TGACCCGGGGCTGAGAAGCCGATTGTTTCAGCAAAAGCCGGCCACCACAGGCATGGCGGTCATGCCTGTATATATTTGCCTCCGCAGGAGATATTAGTAGCAAAAACGGAGGCGGAGCCGGTTGGAAAGGTGGCAGCAGTTGACGGTCATTCTCGTATTCACCCTGCTGCTGGCGGCCGGGTTGAACTACACCGGGCGCAGCATGCACCAGGCCATGGGAGGAGACAACAAATACTACACCTTTCTGTTTCCCGACCTCAAGAACCACCAGGTGGTCTTCTGCGGGCGGTCCTTTACGGCGGATCAGGCGGAGAACCTGTGGGAACGCCGTGCGACCGTTTTCAATAAGCTGTTGCCGGCCACTCACCTGACCTTTTTGAAGCAGATGATCGTTGGCCTGAAGGACCGGCTGGCGCCTGTGTGGTCATCCCCCAAAACCCTTTTGTTGAACCTGTGGGAGAAGGCCCTCTCTCTCCAGAAAGAGTGGTTGCCCCTCCGCCTGCCGTCTTACTAATCGAGAGACCGTCAGGCCGCGAACTGTCCAATCCTTTTCATGTCAGGCACAACGTGGTAGTATCTATAGTCAGGTGCCTTTTATTTGTTTGTTTAGGGAGAATACAATGGCCGAAGCAAGCGCCAGAGGGCGGCTCGCCCGGGCAGCCCTGCTGCTCACCGCCGCCACGATCACTTCGCGGCTCATGGGATATGTGCGGGACGCCATGCTCTACGCCCAGTTCGGGCAAAACCGGTATACAGACATCTACCAGGCAGCCTTCAAGGTACCGGACTTTTTCTACGCCCTCCTGGTCGGGGGGGCTTTGAGTTCCGCCTTCATTCCGGTCTTCGGCGGCTACCTGGCCAACAAACAGGAGGATGAGGCCTGGTACGCGGCCAGCAGCCTGTTCAACCTGATCTTCCTGCTCCTGGTGATAGTGATCTCCCTGGGGATGATCTTCGCTCCCCATTTAGTATTCATTCTGGTGCCTGGTTTTGATGCCAGCGGAATCGCCCTGACCGCTCACCTGACCCGGATCATGTTTGTTCAGACCCTGTTCATGGGGCTGGCCGGGATCATGATCGGCGTGCTGAACTCCTACAAGCGGTTCACCGGCAATGCCCTGAGCATCATGCTCTACAACGTTCCGGTGCTCCTGATCGGCCTCTACCTCTTTCATCGCCCGGCGCTCTTGAACGACCCCGCCCGCGCCATCTCCTACTACTCCGTGGGAGTGGTGGCAGGGGCGGTGATCAGCGTCATGATCCAATTTCCCAGCCTGCTGCACATCGGCCTGCGCTACCATCCGGTCATGGACCTGCGCCATCCGGGAGTGAAACAGTTCAGCAAACTGGTGTTTCCGGTGCTGATCAGCCAGTCGGTCGCCTACTTCAACACCTTTGTCACCATGAACCTGGCCTCTGGACTGCCCGGCGGCCAATTGGCCGCCTCCAGCCTGGCCCTGCGCATCATGCAGATCCCGCTCGGGTTGTTCGCTCAGGCGATCGGTATCGCCACCTTCCCCACCATGACCGAGCAGGCCGCCCAGGGCCGGATGGACGATTTTCGCCGCACTGTCTCCCTGACCCTCAGGACCACCAATTTTCTGACCTTTCCGGCAGCGGCGGGGCTGGTTGCCCTGGGATTTCCCATCACCCGGCTCTTTTTCCAGTTCGGAAAGTTTACTACCCAGAACGCCGCCCTGACCTCGGTCGCCCTGTTCTACTACGCCTTCGGAATCATCGGCTACTCCGCAGAGATAGCCTTGTCCAGGGCGTTCTACGCCATCAAGGACACGGTGACGCCGGTGCGGATCACGATCGGGATGATCGTGCTGAACATCGTGCTCAGCGTCCTGCTGGTGAAGCCGATGGGCCTGGGCGGCCTGGCTCTGGCCTACTCCACGGCCGGTCTGGTCGAGATGGTCGCCCTGCTGTTGATTCTCAGGATCAGGATCGGGCGCATCGACGGGATGCGCATCCTGTCCTCGGGGATCGGGTCGCTCGGGGCTTCGCTAGTCATGGGTCTGGCCTGCTACTTAACCGCGTTAAAGCTCCAGGCCCTGCTCGGTGTCGCCTCCAAGCTATCCCAATTGCTTGCGGTGAGCGGCAGCATTGCCGTGGGCATCCTGGTTTATTTCTGCATCGCCTACCTGTTGCGGATGGAGGAGGTCCAACTGGCCTTGGAGATAATGGGCCGGCGCTTCAGCTCCCACCGGGGGCGCCCGAGCGCACAGTAGCCGGGTGCGATCTGACCGAACTTTTGTTTATGTTAGAGGCGAAGCGTGATATGATCAGTGTCGGGAACGGGCAATACGGCCGGCCAGACTTATGAATGTTATAACTTTAAAGGATGTAATCAGGCATGGATCAGCAACTGATTCGCAACTTTTGTATCATCGCCCATATTGACCACGGCAAGTCTACGCTGGCCGACCGCTTTCTGGAGGTCACCGGCACTGTTGACCCGCGCCTGATGATGGACCAGCTGCTCGACCAGATGGACCTGGAGCGGGAGCGGGGGATCACCATCAAGCTACAGCCGGTGCGCATGCACTACCGGGCTAAGGACGGCCGGGAGTACATCCTCAACCTGATCGACACCCCGGGACACGTGGACTTCAGCTACGAAGTCTCCCGCAGCCTGGCCGCCTGCGAGGGGGCGATCCTGGTGGTGGATGCCACCCAGGGGGTGGAGGCCCAGACCATCGCCAACGCCTACCTGGCAGCGGAAGCCGGCCTGGAGATCATTCCGGTGATCAACAAGATCGACATTCCAATGGCCGAGCCGGACCGGGTCGCTCAGGAGATCGAGGACGTGCTCGGCCTCAAGGCGGACAGTGCCCTGCGCGTCTCCGCCAAGGAAGGCTGGGGCATTCAGGAGCTTTTGGAGGCGGTGATCGCCCAGGTGCCCCCGCCGGCAGGCGATGCTGCCAAGCCCCTCCAGGCCCTGATCTTCGACTCCCACTTCGACTCCTACAAGGGCGCCATTTCCTACATCCGGGTCTTCAATGGCAGCGTGCGGCGCGCCCTGGAGATTCAGATGATGTACTCCGGGAAGAACTTCGAGATCGGAGAGGTGGGCATTTTTACCCCGGCCATGCAGCCGGTGCCGGAGCTCGGCCCCGGCGAGGTCGGCTACCTGGCCGCCAGCTTGAAAAACGTCGAGGATACCCGGGTGGGGGACACCATCACTGATGCCGCCAAGCCGGCGTCAGAGCCACTGCCTGGCTACCGTCAGGTGCTGCCCGTGGTCTATTGCGGCATGTACCCGGTGGAACCGGATGACTATGAGAACCTGCGCGTCGCCCTAGGCAAGCTGAAGTTGAACGACGCCTCCTTCCAGTATGAACCGGAGACCTCGGCCGCCCTGGGCTTCGGCTTCCGCAGCGGTTTTCTGGGTCTGCTGCACATGGAGATTATCCAGGAGCGGCTGGAACGGGAGTATGACCTGGACCTGGTGACCACCGCCCCCAACGTCATCTACCGGGTCACCCTGCGCAACGGCGAGGTGACGACCATCGACAACCCCGCCAACTGGCCGGAACCCGGAGAGACTCTGTCGATCGAGGAGCCCTTCGTCCAGGCGACGGTGATCACACCGACGGAACACCTGGGGTCGGTGCTCGAGCTGATGCAGGAGCGGCGTGGTGAGTACAAGACCATGAACTACCTGTCTCCCCAGCGGGTGCAGGTGGTCTACGAGATGCCCCTGGGAGAGATCATCTTCGACTTTTTCGACCGGCTGAAGTCCCGCACCCGGGGCTATGCCTCCCTGGACTACGAGGTGATCGGCTATCGGCCCTCGGAGTTGGTGAAGCTGGATTGCGTGGTACACGGCGAACCGGTGGATGCCCTGTCGGTGATCGTACACCGCGACAAGGCAGATCCCCGGGCCCGGGTGCTGGTGGAGAAATTGAAGGAACTGATCCCCCGCCAGCTGTTCGACGTGCCCATCCAGGCGTGCACCGCCGGGCGGATCATCGCCCGGGAGACGGTCAAGGCGATGCGCAAGAACGTGCTGGAGAAGTGCTACGGCGGCGACATCACCCGCAAGCGCAAGCTGCTGGAGAAGCAGAAGGAGGGCAAACGCCGCATGAAGCAGGTGGGCAAGGTGCAGATCCCCCAGGCCGCCTTCCTGGCGGTGCTCAGGGTGGACAAGGAGTGAGGCCGGATGCTTGCCCTGTACCTGCACATTCCCTTCTGCCGGCATAAGTGCCACTATTGTGCTTTCAACTCACAGCCGTTGCCGCCGGGCACTGCCGGAGGCAGGCTGGTCCGTGACTACCTCGATTCCCTGCACCGGGAACTCGAACTGGCAGCAGCCGCGCCCGCCATACGGGCACCCGCTGACGGGTCAAGCCTGCACTCCATCTATTTTGGCGGTGGCACCCCCACCGTTCTCGACCCACCTGCATTATGCTCCCTTCTGAAGTCATTGAAACTGCATTTTCACTGGTCTGACGACATCGAGATCACCGTGGAAGCCAACCCGGCCACGGTTGACCAGGCCAGGCTGACGGAACTGCGCCAGGCCGGCTGCAACCGGCTCTCCCTGGGCGCCCAATCCTTTAACGCCCTGGAACTGCAACTGCTCGGCCGGGTACACAGCGTGGCGGATATCTATGCCGCTTGCCGGGACGCCCGGGCGGCAGGCTTCGACAACCTCAGCCTGGACCTGATCTACGGCCTACCGGGCCAGACCACGGCTGCTTGGAGAGAAAACCTGCAGCAAGCCCTCGGCCTATGCCCCGAGCATCTGTCGGCCTACGGGTTGAAACTGGAGCCGGGTACTCCCCTGGCGGAATCGGTAGCCGCAGGGAGGCTGGCTGAATGCGATGAGAATGAGCAACTGGCCATGTGGTCAGAGACACAGCGGCTCACCTCCGACGCCGGCCTCAGACGCTATGAGATCTCCAACTATGCCCGGCCTGGCCGAGAGAGCCGCCACAACCTGGCCTACTGGCGGAACGAGCCCTATCTGGCTTTGGGGGCGGGCGCTGCCGGGTATGTTTTTCAGAGGTCAGAGGCAGAATGTCAGAGGCCGGAAAAAGATTTACAAAATACAGATCTGATGTCAGAGGTCATGGCTCCGTCATTAGAAAATGGTATGGTACGCTATGCCAACTATGATCAGATCGAGACTTATATGGCCGCAGTAGACCGGGGAGAGTTGCCCCGGGCCTGGGAGGAGCGAGAAACCACCCTGCAGGAGCGGGCGGATACGGTGATGATGGGTCTACGCTTGACCGGCGGCCTTGACCGCGCCGCCTTTCAGGCCCGGTTCGGGCACTCTTTTGAATTCTTCTACGGGGAGCAGTTGGCGGCCATGACCGGGGATGGCCTGATGGGCGCCAGCGAGCAGGCGGTATTTCTCACGGAAAGAGGCCTGTTGTTATCCAACTACGTGCTGTCTCATTTCATCTAACCCGGGTTTGTCTGGGCTCCTATTGACAAAAAATGTGGGCGGTGGTATGTTGATTTCAGATTGTTAGCACTCTGCGCAGCAGAGTGCTAACACCAGGGAGAAGGGGGCGCCGATGCAGCTAAACCAGAGAAAGCAGCAGGTTCTGGAGGCAGTGGTCGAGGATCATATCATCTCCGCGGAACCAGTCAGTTCCAGGACGATTGCACGCAAGTACCAGCTCGGCGTCAGTCCGGCTACCATTCGCAACGAAATGGCAGACCTGGAGGAGATGGGATTGATCGAACAACCGCATACCTCTTCCGGTCGTATCCCATCCCAGCAAGGTTATCGCTACTACGTAGACCGGCTGATGCGAAGAAGTGAACTGACAGAGGACGAAGAGGGCCAGATCCACACGGTCTTTGCCCGGCAGGCGCATGAGCTGGCGCTCACGGTACAGCATACGATCAAACTGGTGAGCCGGCTCACCGATTACCTGGTCTTTTTTTCCGGCCCCCAATTGGAGCAGTCTGCCCTGCAGCAGGTGCAGCTGATCGCCCTGGCGCCGAAGCGCGCCCTGATGGTGATCGTCAGCGAGACCGGCTGGGTGGAGAGCAAGTTTGTGGACTTCAGCTTCCCGGTGTCGGGGGAGGACCTGGAGCAGGTGGCGGGAGTCTTGAACGAACACTTCCGGGGTCTGACCTTTTCGCAGATTACCCGCACGGTGCTGAACAGCATCTACCAGGAACTCACCAGACAGCGCCTGCTGGTCGATTACGTGCTGGAAGTCATGGAATCCCTGCATACCGGCGAGCGCTCTGAAGGCCTGTACCTGGGCAGTACCCGCAATGTCCTAAAACAGCCGGAATACCAGGATATTCAGCAGGTGCGCAAGCTGCTGGAACTGGTCGAGAGTGAGCAAACCCTGCGCGAGATCCTGTCAGAGGCCAACCATGAGGGGATCACGGTGCGGATCGGCAAGGAGAACCGGCAGGACCAGGTGCAGGACTGCGGGGTGATCACTGCAGTGTACATGCTGGGCGGCAATATCGTGGGGGCCATGGGCCTGTTGGGCCCGGTCCGCATGAACTATGCCCGGGCCAGCACCGTAGTGGAATGCATCACCCAGTCACTCTCGGAATTTCTGTCCGGTTCCGGCAATTGCTTCTAAACGAGCCTGCGTATTACCTACCGGCCGCAGGTTGATTTGGCATGACCGGATTTGGCCAAGGATAATTATGGTTAAGGGCAACCAGACTGGTCAATGATAATTAGGTCTAAAATTGTTATACTTGAACAGATCAATGCCGGCAACAGGAGCAGGAAAGGTGGCACGAGCTTGAACATCAAGCAAGTAACCGACAGCAAGGAGGTCGACCAGCGCCTTGCTGCCTTGATGACCAATGCTGGCGCCGTACAGGCGGTGGCGGCGGCGGTCGAAGGCACCCTGGGCCCCAAGGGCCTGGATACCATGCTGGTCGACCGGTTCGGGACGGTCACCGTCACCAACGACGGGGTCACCATTCTGGAGGAGATGGAAGCCACCCATCCCGCTGCCAAGATGCTGATCAACACGGCCCGTGCCCAGGAGAAGGAGATCGGCGATGGCACCACCACCGCCACTGTCTGGGCCGGCGCCCTGGTCAGCGAGGGCCTGAATCAGGTGCTGCGCGGGGTACCCGTGGCCCATGTGATCGAGGGCCTGCAGATCGGTATCAGGCGGGCGCTGGAGTGCTTTGATCAGCGGAGACGCCCGGTGCAGGGGTGTGACGATCCCCTGCTGCGCCAGGTGGCCCTAGTCTCCGGTCGGGGCAACGAGGAGATCGCCGATCTGGTGGTCCAGGCGGCCCTGCTGGTAGGTCCGGAGAAACTGGGTGACCCCGGCTTCAAGCTGAGGGACTCGGTCTTTGCCGCTGCCAGTGTGGATAGCGCCGTTTTCGAGGGGGTGTTGATCAGCCGCGGCCGTTGGCACAAGCAGATGCCGGCCAGTATGGAGGCCCCCCGGGTACTGGTCATCGACGACGCCCTGGCCCCGGAGGAGTTAGATGAGGGAGCCCTGGCCACCGAGGCCGGCTTCAACCGCTACCTGGCGCTGGAGACGGAATTTCACGATAATATAGCCAAGATCATCGGGATGGGAGTCAGCCTGATCCTGGTGGACCGCAGGATTGACGACACCGCCGGGGAGATGCTGGCCGATGCCGGGGTGATCGCCCTGTCCCGGGTGGCCACCCGGGAGTGGCGCCGGGCTGCAGAGCATACCGGGGCTTGGCCGGTCAAGCGCACCGCCTTGAAGAAGAACCCGGTGGAATTGGCCAGATACCTCGGCCGGGCACGACGTGCCTGGGAGGATGAGAAGCAGGAGCAGTTCCGGATCGAAGGCGGCGGAGGAAAACCCTGCGCTACGGTGCTGGTGGGCGCAGCCACCGAAGAGGTGCTGGGGGAACGGGAGCGGATTGCCAAGGACGCCGCCAGCGCCGTTCAGGCTGCCTTGAACGGTGGAGTGGTCCCCGGCGGTGGGACAGTGGAGTTGGCGGTCGGGCGCGACCTGGAGGCCGTAAAGCCGGGGCTTAAAGGGATGACCGTTTACGGGGTGGAATGCGTGGCCGCTGCCCTGAAGCGTACCTTCACCCAGATCGTTGCCAATGCCGGATTCAACCCCCTGGAAAAACTGGGGGATGCCGTCTCCGCCCAGATCGCCGCAGGGAGTGACTGTCTGGGTATCGACTGCGACAGTGGGGCCCTGGTCGACTTCTGGGAGCTGGGCATCATCGACCCGCTGCCGGTGAAGACCAACGCCCTGCGGGCGGCCGGCGAACTGGCCCAGGCGGTCCTGCGCATCGATACCATCATCAAGAAGCGGGTGCCGCGCCCAGAGGGCACCGAAGCGGGCACGGCCGGCCAGCGCCTTGATTCTATGCCGAAAAGAGGGGATGACTTTTGAACCAGGAGACAGAGAATAGTCAGGGGCAGTCAGAAGAGCGACGCCAACCGGAACCTGCTGGCGTGGAAGGTGTGGCGCCGGCGTCAGGTCTGGAGAATGCGGTCAACGATCTGAACGAACAGTTAGAGGCCAAGCAGAAGGAACTGGAGGAGGCCCTGCAGCGTTACCTGCGCCTGGCGGCTGACTTTGATAACTTCCGCCGCCGGACGAGGCAGGAGCTGGAAGATGTCCGTAAGACCGCGGCAGAGCGCCTGATCGGCGAGTTGTTGCCGGTGCTGGATAATTTTGAGCGGGCCCTGGCCAGCGCCAGGACCCTGTTTCCTGAAAACGTGGTCACCGGCATCGAGATGATCTACCGTCAATTATGGCATGTGCTGGAGCAATCGGGAGCACAGCTGATGAAGGTAGCCGGCCAGCCCTTCGACCCAACCAGGCATGAGGCCTTCGAGCAGGTGGAGACCGACGATCTCCCCGAGGGAACCGTCATCGAAGAGGTTCAGAAGGGCTATCTGCTGAACGGCAAGGTCCTGCGCCCGGCCCTGGTGAGGGTGGCCAAGCGCCCGTCCCTGGACGAGTTTGCCGAAGTTTGACAAATACCGGATTTGACGGGTTGGCGCACATATAATCTTACAGAGGAGGATGAAGGTATTGGGCAAGGTAATCGGCATTGACTTGGGAACCACCAACTCCTGCGTGGCCATCATGGAAGGCGGCCAGGCGGTGGTGATCCCGAACGCAGAGGGAAACAGAACGACGCCCTCGGTGGTGGCCTTCACGAAAAATGGGGAGCGCCTGGTTGGTGAGATCGCCAAGCGGCAGGCGATCACCAACCCGGACCGCACCATCCGCTCGATTAAGAGGAAAATGGGCAGCGACTATCGCGTTCACATAGACGACAAGGAATACACGCCTCAGGAGATCTCCGCCATGATCCTGCAGAAGCTGAAGGCGGATGCCGAGGCCTACCTGGGTGAGAAGGTCACCCAGGCGGTGATCACCACCCCTGCCTACTTCACTGACAGCCAGCGCCAGGCAACCAAGGATGCCGGGCGCATCGCCGGCCTGGACGTGCTGCGGATCATCAACGAGCCGACTGCTGCCGCCCTGGCCTATGGCATCGATAAGAGCGAGGACCATATCGTCCTGGTGTTCGACCTGGGCGGGGGCACCTTCGATGTCTCCATCCTGGAACTGGGTGAGGGTGTTTTCGAGGTCAAGGCTACCAATGGGAACAACTTCCTGGGCGGCGACGACTTCGACGAACGGATCATCAATTACCTGGTGGCCGAATTCAAGAAAAGCAGCGGGATCGACCTGTCCAAGGACCGGATGGCCCTGCAGCGCCTGAAGGATGCCGCCGAAAAGGCCAAGCACGAACTGTCCGGGGTTACGCAGTCTACCATCAGCCTGCCCTTCATCACTGCCACCGCCGATGGGCCCCAGCACCTGGAGATCACCCTGACCAGGGCGAAGCTGGAGGAACTGATCGAGGACCTGGTCGACAAGACGATCGGCCCCACCAAACAGGCCCTGGCGGATGCCGGTCTGGAACCCAAGGATATCAAACGGGTGCTGCTGGTGGGCGGTTCCACCCGGATGCCCATGGTGGTGGAGAAGATCCGCAACCTGTTGGGCAAGGAGCCCCATAAGGGGATCAACCCGGACGAGGTGGTGGCCCTGGGCGCTGCCATCCAGGCCGGAGTGCTGGCCGGCGAGGTTAAGGACATCGTCCTGCTGGACGTGACGCCCCTGTCCCTGGGGATCGAGACCATGGGTGGCGTGATGACCCGGACCATCGAGCGCAACACCACCATTCCCACCTCCAAGAGCCAGATGTTCACTACCGCTGCCGACATGCAGACCAGCGTCGATGTTCACGTGCTCCAGGGCGAGCGGGGCATGGCCGGAGACAACAAGACCCTTGGCCGGTTCCAACTGACCGGGATTGCCCCGGCGCCCAGGGGAGTGCCGCAGATTGAGGTCAAGTTCGACATCGACGTCAACGGCATTGTCCACGTTACCGCCAAGGATATGGGCACCGGCAAGGAACAGGCGATCACCATCACCGCCTCCACCAACCTGAACGAGGATGAGATCAAGAAAATGGTGAAGGACGCTGAGCAGTTTGCTGACGAGGATAAGAAGAAGAAGACCGCTGCTGAGACCCGCAACCAGGCGGACAGCCTGATCTACCAGACGGAGAAGACCCTCAAGGACCTGGGCGACAAGGTACCCGAAGGGGATGCCGGCAAGATCAACGAGGCCAAGGATGAGTTGAAGAAGGCCATGGAGGGGCAGGACCTTGACCTGATCAAGCAGAAGACCGAGAGCCTGACCAAGGTGCTCTACGATCTCACAGCCAAAGTCTACCAGCAGGCCAACGCCGGGCAGCAAGCCCCCGGCGGCGAGGACGGCCAGGCTGGCGGCGCCCAGGATGCGGGCGAGGCTGATGGCGGGCCGACGGTGGACGCCGATTACAAGGTTGTGGACGATGAGCAGAAGTAACCTGGTGCGGAATATAATGTACTGATTACAGGTTTTTAGGAGTGAGTTGATTGTCCAAGAGAGATTATTACGAGGTGCTGGGGGTCGGCAAGACGGCCACGGAGGCGGAGATCAAGAAATCCTTCCGGCAGTTGGCCCGCAAGTGCCATCCAGATATGAACCCGGAGCACAAGGAGGAGGCCGCCGAAAAGTTCAAGGAAGCGGCCGAGGCCTACCAGGTCCTGAGCGATGCGGAGAAGCGGGCGCGCTACGACCAGTTAGGCCACGCCGGTTTTGGCAACGGTGATTTTGGAGGCTTTGGCCAGAATGCCGGGGCTGATTTCGGTTTCGGTGGCGGTTTTGGCGACCTGTTCGACGTCTTTTTCAACGGTTTTGGCGGTTTCAGTCAGCAGCAGCAGCGACGGGGGCCGCAGCGCGGGGCCGATATCCAGATGGAGCTGGAGCTTAGCTTTGAAGAGGCCGCCTTTGGCGTGGAGAGAGAGGCCAAGATCAATCGCTGGGAGGACTGCAGCGACTGCAGCGGTTCGGGCGCCGCGCCCGGGACGAAGCCGGTCACCTGCTCCCGGTGCAAGGGCGCCGGTCAGGTGCGGATCACCCAATCCATTGCCTTCGGGCGTTTTGAGACGGTGCAGGCCTGCGACCAGTGCCATGGCGAGGGCCGGGTAGTCGAAAAGCCCTGCCCTGCCTGCCAGGGCCGGGGCAAGGTGAAAAAATCTCGCAAGGTCAAACTGACCATCCCTGCTGGTGTGGACAACGGTTCCACTCTGCGCCTGGGGCGGGAGGGTGAATTGGGCGCCAAGGGTGGCCCTCCCGGCGATCTCTACGTGGCCCTGCACGTCAAACCACACAAGTTTTTCAAGCGCCAGGGGGATGACGTGATCTGCGATGTCCCCATCTCCTTTGTTCAGGCAACCCTGGGGGATGAGATCGAGATTCCTACTCTGGATGGGAAGACCAGCCTGAAAATCCCCGAGGCGACCCAGCCCGGCGCCGTGTTCCACCTGCGGGGCAAGGGGGTTACTCACCTGCAAGGCTATGGGCGCGGTGACCAGGTGATCAGAATCAACGTGATGATCCCGTCCCGGCTGACCGAGAAGCAGAAGGATTTATTGAAACAATTCGAAGACCTGGAGCGGGATGACCAGTACCAGTCGCGGGGCAAGGGCTTCTTTGAGAAGATGAAGGACGCCTTTATCGGATAGCGGGGAGTGGTGATGCTGCCCGAACCGGTGGAAACGCCAGGGTAGGGGTTGAGCCTGATCATGTACGAGCGGGGCGATGAATTGGCGACATCAGTGTCAGAATCTGAATCAGGCAATACCGGGCGTCCCAGCAGGGCCGCCTTTTTCTCACTTGGCTGCAAGGTCAACCAGCAGGAGACTGCCGCTCTCCAGGAGTTGTTCCGGGAGCGGGGCTATGAGATTGTCCGGTTTGACAGTCCGGCGGAAGTTTACGTAATAAATACGTGTACCGTCACCCACCTGGCTGACCACAAATCACGGCAGATGATTCGCCGGGCGGCCGGCCAACATCCGGGGGCGGTGACCGCTGCGGTCGGCTGCTATGCCCAGACGGCGCCGGAGGCCGTGCTGTCCCTGGGGGTGGACGTACTGGTAGGCACCCAGGACCGGGGCCGGATCGTGGACCTGGTGGAGCAGGCTGCAAGATGCAAGCGGGGGGCGGCTGCGGGTGCTGCAGCAGATAACGAAGGCGATGCCTCCAGGACTGAGGAAGGCACCCTGAATGCGATCTCACCGCTCGGCGCCTCCACCGGTTTCGAGGAGCTGCCACTGCCCCGGTTTCAAGACCGCACCAGGGCCTTCCTGAAGATCGAGGACGGCTGCGACCAGTTCTGCGCCTACTGCATAGTGCCCTTCGCCAGGGGACCGGTGCGCAGCTTGAGGCCGGAACGGGTGCGGGAGCGGTTGGAGGAGTTGCTGGCAGCCGGGTACCGGGAGGTGGTGTTGACCGGTGTGCACACCTCTGCCTATGGAAAGGATTTGCCGGACGGCGTCAACCTGGCCTCTCTGCTGCGGCTGCTGCTGCAGTTGCCCGGGGAGTTCCGGTTGCGGCTGAGTTCGGTGGAGCCGGCAGATGTGACCGCTGAGCTGTTGGAGGTGCTGGCCTCAAGGCGCATCTGCCGCCACCTGCACCTGCCCCTGCAGTCCGGAGAAGACGAGATCCTGGCACTGATGGGCCGGCCCTATCGGACTGCCGATTACCGGGACCTGTTCTACCGGGTGCAGGAGCGGCTGCCGGGGGTGGCCGTGGCTGCGGATGTCATGGTCGGATTTCCGGGCGAGACCGATCTCCACTTCGAGAACACCTACCGCTTCATTTCCAGCCTCCCATTCCGGGATCTGCACGTCTTCAAGTATTCACCGCGCCCCGGCACTAAGGCTGCGGATCTGCCGGACCAGGTAGCGCCAGCGGTCAAGGATGAGCGCAGCAACAGGCTGCGCCGTCTGGCCGATGAGCAGGCGGCGGCTTTCGCCGGCCGCTTTGTCGGGGAGACACTGACGGTGCTGGTGGAGCGGCGGGCTCAGCCGGGTGCCCGCCTTGGCGGCTGCGGCTGCGGGGAGGGGCTGAGCGACAACTACCTGCGAATAGTCTTTCCAGACCCGCCAGGCTGTCCCGAACTGCAAGGCTGCCTGATCCCGGTACAGGCGCAGCGCTTGCTGCAGGGAGATGTTCTCTATGGCGAGATTGATGCCGTCTTTGCTGCGGCTTTATGAGCCAGCGGCAGTATGGTAGAATGAAAGCGTTCTGAGCTTGACGTGCCTATGACTACGTTTTAACGTCCCAGGGATCTGGGTTCCGAAAGGAGAGGGATCAATGACCGACTGCATCTTCTGTAAGATTGCTGCCCACGAGCTGAACGCCCAAGTCATCTATGAGGATGAGGATTTCATAGCCTTCAGGGATATTAAACCGGAAGCGCCGGTCCACGTGCTGCTGATCCCCAAACAGCACCGGTCCTCACTGCTGGAAGTCGGGGTGGAGCAGGCAGATCTGGCCGCCCGGCTATTGATGACGGCCGCCAAGGTCGCCCGACAGTTGGACGTCGCCGAGGACGGCTTCCGGGTGGTGATCAACACCGGGGACAACGGCGGGCAGACTGTCCACCATCTGCACCTGCACCTGCTGGGCGGGCGGTTCATGAACTGGCCTCCGGGCTAGAATGGTAGTTGGTGGCTAATAATTGGTGGTTCAATGCTTTAAAAAAGAACACACTGGAGGGTTAATCCAATGGGAGATGTTCCACTAGGAGAGGCTCCACGCGGTGCCGTATTGCAGCGAGACAAAGAGACCTACATGATCATCCCGCGCCTGAAGGGCGGTATGCTCACCGCCGAGATATTGAAGAAATTCGCAGACGTTGCCGAAAAGTACCAGCTACCCATGATTAAAATCACCGGGGCTCAGCGGATTGCCCTGTTCGGCGTAAAGAGGGAAGACGTCGAGGCCATCTGGAGCGATCTGGACCTGGAGCCGGCGCCCACCGGTAAGAAGATCCTGAAGAGCGTGAAGATCTGCCCGGGGCTGCTCTACTGCAAGAACGCTCAGCAAGATGCCATGGGCCTCGGCCTGAAGCTGGAGGAGAAGTTTCTGGGCATGACCCTGCCGGGCAAGATCAAGATCGGCGTCTCCGGTTGCCCCAACAACTGCGCGGAGGGCTGGATCAAGGATTTTGGCGTCTTCGGCCGGGCCAAGGGATACACAGTAGTGGTTGGAGGCAAACTGGGCAACAGACCGAGCCTGGGCCGGGTGTTGTACGAGGGCCTGACCGAGGAGGACGTGCTGTCCATGGCCGAGAAGATCCTGACCCTGTTCAAGGAGAACGCCAACCCCGGAGAGCGAGTGGGCAAGGTCCTGGAGCGCCTGGGACACTACGACCTGATGCCTCCGGCTGGCGCCGATCCTGCCCTCCAGTAAATGGATACTGGCACGCAAGTGGTAGTCGTGCGTCAGGCATTGATGGAGATCTACGAACAGCTCTATAGCCATTTCGGCCCCCGTCACTGGTGGCCGGCGGACAGCCCTTTCGAGATGATCATGGGGGCGATTCTGACCCAGAACGTCACCTGGCGCAGCGTCACGCTGGCTATCGACAACCTGAAGGCAGCCGGGCTGCTTAGCCTCGAAGGCTTGCTGGCTATCCGCGAGGAGGATCTATCGCCGCTGCTGCGGCCGACCCGCTACCACATCCAGAAGGCTCGGAAACTGCAATCCTTCTGCCAGGTGGTATCTGTGGAACACGGGGGAAACCTGGACGCCTTCCTGGCCCAAGAAACCATGGACCTGCGCCGCCGCCTGCTAGAGATCTACGGGATCGGGCCCGAGACTGCGGATGCCATCGTGCTTTATGCCGCCGGCAAGCCGATCTTTGTGATCGATGCCTACACTCAGCGGATCTTTCACCGGTTGGGTTTCTTTCCTGAGCAGATCCACTACGGGGAGATGCAGTCCTTCTTCATGGAGCACCTGCCCCCGGATGCTCCCCTCTATAACGAATACCACGCCCTGATCGATGCCCTGGGACACCATATCTGCACCACCAAGCCACAATGCGCTGCCTGCCCATTGGCTGGCCGCTGTAAGGCGGGCAAGAGCGATAAGTTGGGCAAGCCATCATGATCGATAATTTGACATGGGTGTGGCCTTCTAGCAAGTGGTCCGCCTGTGTTTGAGAATCCAGCAGCCTTGGTGCTCGCTGACAAAACGCGTTGGGAGTGTTATGCTTATATCTGGAAGTCTGTTTCGATGCAGCAGGGCTCAGTTGCAGGTGACAATCTTCTGGGCCTTGAAAAGAAAAGCAGGGGTTTCGCTAATGATTAAAAGCCCAACCAGAATGTGTCAATAGGGAGATATTTATGTTACGCATGCAAAAGATTTGGCTGACATCGCTGGTATTGCTATTTGCATTAGCGCTGGTAGTGACCTATGGAGATGCGATCCTGTGCCGGATCAATTACCTGCCGTTTCTGGACGCGATCACTCTGCAGAAGCGGTGTCCGGTGCCGACGGTCATCCCTGAACAGGACCGGAACCACAACGGAATCCCGGATTCCCTCGACCTGGTCAACGGGGCCAGGCAGGAGGTGACCGGGCGCACCCGGTATGATGCTTCTTCCTACCCGGGTGGTTACCCTCCGGAAGGTCGGGGAAATGACGCAGATGTGATCTGGCGGGCTTTCAGGTCCGCCGGTTATAACCTTAAGAACATGGTGGACGCTGACATTCAGAACGTTCCTTTTGATCCTGGTTATACCGATCAAAAACTTGATCCCAACATGAATTTCCGGCGGGTGGGTATCCTTGACGTGTTCTTCCGGCATCATGCCGTGATGCTGACCACCGAGGTCAGGCCTGGTGACGCCGACAACCTGGCGCAATGGCAGCCCGGGGACATCGTAGTATTCGGCCCCCCCTATGATCATATCTCCATCATCTCTGACCGCCGGCGCAAGGACGGCGTACCCCTGGTCATCCATAACGCCTGGCCGTATGCAACAGAGGGGGACTACCTGATGCGTTGGTCAAGCAAGATTGTGCATCATTTCCGCTATATCAATTGAATAAAAAATATAAGGCTTTTACACGGTGAGGATAGCAAAAAAGCCGCATCCCAAGAAGGAGGCGGCTTTTAATATGCCGGAGATATGATCATCACCGGGGCTGCTGGCTGTACCAGGGCAAAAACAGCGTTAGAAGAGGCTCTTCCATACCCCGATCAGAACGCTGTAAACAGTTATGCAGAGGTAGATCAGGATCGGAACGAGCATCAGGGCGATCAGCAAATTACGCCTGGTGTTATGCCGGGCAGCGGTTGTAGCAATCGGGGCCGCAGTTCGTGCAACTGCTTTATTGGCGCTCCCCATAGAAGCAGGGTTGCCAGTGTCTGGCAGAAGAGATTGCGCTTGTGGCCAATAGGCCTCGGGAACGTAGAGGTCGATGTTATTGACGCTGCCCATGACTACCTCCAGGTATTGCCCCGCACCCTGCGCCTGTTTGAGGACAGGAATACCCTCCCCCTCCAGCCTGGCCACCAGCAGATCCGCCTCCGGGCTGTTGCGCACATTTAAAAGCAGCTTCCATTCCCCGGGGTTCTCCGCCTGATCCGAATGGGCAGCATGACCCGGTTCCGGTTGCTTGTCTACCAGCAGTGACTGGCAGTTTGCACAGACTATACAACCCAGAACGTACTCAGCCCCGCATTTTGGACACCAGGGCATCAGATCACACCCTTACAAAGATGGCTGGTTTTCTTATTCTACAAATTTATTATTTCTCCTATCGGATAAAAAGATTTTGGAAATTATGGGTCTAACCGGGGTTGAACAACCACTGCGATCAGGGTTGAATCTTGCGCACAATGACGATCGGGGTCTGCTGGTCGGCGTTGCCGGCGGGGTTGGCGCGGAACACCTTTAACAGCAGCGATCGGCTGACCCCGGAGGTGGCGGCCAGGATCTTGGTACGGCCCAGGTCGTTGGCATCGACGATGGCGGCCTCCACTCCGAACTGCTCCTTGATTTCGGCAGCCACCCGTTCCGGATTGCTTGGCCCGAGCACGATATGCTTGTCAAAAGGGGGCATGTTTCCGGTAATGTCATCTACCAGGGAGGCTTGTTGCCCTGCGAACCGGTAAAAGTCACCGCGCCGGCCGAGTGCCAGCCGGGTGGCTACGGCAACGCAAAAGGCGAACACGGTGCGCAGGGCGCCGCTCTCGTTCATGATCGCCTGCATGGCGTAGGGCGATGAGAGGCTGCCGTCCTGGTTCACGAAGCGGGCCATGGCCAGCGCCCAGCAACTGGGCCTGACCTGTTCCGGCCGGATCAGCCGGCCCTGGATGATGGCAACCACGCTCTCGGCCAGCACCAGAGTATCACCGGGCTGGAGATAGGGCTTGGCGTAGGTGGCGATAATCTGTGCCAGACAGTCGTCAGGGGTGATGATCTTGGTTGGCAGGGGGATTATCTCTAGGGACATGCTGCTTCCTCCCTGTGTGCAGGCGTGCTTTCAGGCTGAAGTACCCTTCGAGCATACCTAATGTTCACTGCGCTCACCACTTAAGGTAACGAAGCGTCAGAGCCTGCTATCAGTTCTCAACTGGCGAGGTCAAATTGGACCTCTGACAGGTGCCACTGGATCCCGTCGCGTCCGACTACCTGGTAGTAGATAATCACCTTCAGGTGGGGAATCTCCCTGGCGACAATATGCAGATCGGCCCTCGAGCGGATAGCGACCTCCAGTTCCACCAGGCTGGCTGCGTTTTTCTTGATGATCACTGCTTCCCAATAGCCGTTCTGCCGCAGGGGAGCATCCAGCGGCCTCAGTTTAGCGGCGATCTCCAACTGCTCCATGATCTTTCCATAATACATCGGCTGGCAGAAGACATTGATTACCATGCCGTTCTGGCGCCCGCGGTTGGCCAGGGGGATCAGGCAACGGCAGCGGATGGTTCGCTGCAGCGTGTTTTTGGTGACCCGGTAATCCCGTGCCGCCCTGGTATCGAAGACGATCTCGCTATCCCCCTGGTAGCGGAAGTATACCGCCAGGGTAGCGGTCAGGGTGCCTATGCAGGCCACCGCTGCCAGGATAAACTCTGCAATCATATTGTTCCGCCTTCATGAGGATTGTTAATTCGTTAATAAATATGAAACTGCGCTTTCTAATATGTAATTAAAATCGACACGAGGCTGGCGGAGCGGGGACCATTCCGATCCTTTATCCATATAATTAATAGAGCTAAGCTGGTAAGGAGGGACCCACTTGTTAGCAATGCCGTGCAAGTTTACCCTGGTGGCAGGGAGCGGGGAAGGTGGTACACCACTAAACGCCTTTGACGCAGCACTCATCCAGGCAGGCATCGGGAATCTCAACCTGCTGCGGGTGAGCAGCATATTGCCGCCGGCTGCCCAGTTGAGCACGCAGTTAGAGATTCCGCCGGGATCTCTAACCCCGGCTGCCTACGGTTACATCACGAGCAGACAGCCCGGTCAGGTGATTGCTGCTGCCATCGGGGTGGGGATCGGCAGTCCGGATAGCTACGGCGTGATCATGGAGTTTGAGGGCAACTGTACCAGGCTTGAGGCTGAAGCCCAGGTCAGTCAGATGGTCGAAGAGGGATTTGAAAGGCGCGGTCTGACCCTGCAGGCCGTGCACGCCCTGGGCATTGACCACCGGGTAGAGAGTGTAGGCAGCGTCATTGCAGCAGCGGTACTGTGGTATTGACGGGGACAATTGGGCAGTGTTGACGCTTTTTAAAACAGTGGTGTATAATGAAGGTGCTTTTGTTCTTAGAATAGGGCTAATAATGTTGCTTTTCAGCACCAGAAATCGCTGTACGGAACTTAGTTGGGGGGAGGGAAGAAGTGGGTATGGCCGAGGTTAGGGTCGGTAAAAACGAATCCCTGGATAGCGCCCTGAGGCGCTTTAAGCGTTCCTGTCAAAAATCCGGGGTACTGGTTGAGGCACGTAAGCATGAGCATTATCTGAAACCTAGTGTCAAAAGAAAGAAGAAATCCGAGGCCGCGCGCAAACGTCGCTGGTCTTAGGGAGTTGGCTCTCTTGACACTGCAAGAACGTCTGTTCAACGACATGAAAGAGGCATTAAAGGCACGCCAGCCAGGAAAGCAAAGACTATCCGTGATTCGTTTGGCCCGGGCGGCTCTCACGAACCGCGCCATCGCTAAAGGTGAGGAACTGAACGAGCAGGATGTGCTCGATGTTCTTGCCAGAGAGGTCAAGATGCGCCGGGATGCCATCCTGGAATATACCCGTGTTGGCAGGATGGATGTGGTTGCCGAGCTGGAATCGGAGATAGCGATCCTGGAGGAATATCTTCCCCGTCAGTTAAGCGGGGAGGAGATCCGGGAGCTGGCGCTCCAGGCCATTGCCACTACCGGAGCCACTGAGGCGCGGCAGGTGGGCAACGTCATGAAGATGCTGATGCCTCAGGTGAGAGGTCGTGCAGACGGCAAGATCGTTCAGGAAATTGTGCGTTCGCTTCTAACCCCCTCAAATTAAAGACAGCCTGAAGAGTATATTCAAACGCCGTTAACCGGCAAAGAGCAAGCCGTCCGCCAGGGCGGCTTTTCCTTTGGGCCCGGGGCTGGTCTCTTTCGGGTGCTGCCTGCATAAAAATGGAGGGAAAGGTGGGATTTGTTGTGCCCAGGGAGATGAAAAACCTGGAATATTTTCTGGCCCATTACCTGGAACTGCCCAAGGAACTGGTCATGGGCCTGCCCCGGATCACCATGCTCGGGGATATCCAGATCATCGTGGAAAACCACCGGGGCATTATCGAGTACACTACGGAAAAGGTCAGGATCGGCACCAGTATCGGAGAACTGCACGTGATTGGGTCCGACCTGGCCCTGCGGACGATCTTCCCCGAGGAGATCGCGGTGGATGGCAAGATCCGCAGCATCGCCCTGGTGGAATAGGACAGGAACACTATCCCACCCCCGGACCGGGGGGTGGGCAGGGCACGGCCAGGGCGATCGTTGGCGAAGGAGAGCCGGAGACAGTGCTGATACGCGGTTTATGGGCTTATATTTTAGGTTTTCTGGTTTTAGTGATCAGGGGGGAGCACCCTGAACGGTTTATCAACCTGGCGATGATGCGGGGAGTGGTGCTCTGGGACGTGACCCGGGTGGGTCCGGAGACTCTCCGGGTCAAGGTGGCGGCGCGCTCCCTCCGCCCCCTGCGGCATATTGCCCGGCACACCAGAGTGAGGGTGCACATCCGGGCGAAGCGGGGGCTGCCCTTCACCCTGCAGCGCCTGCGGCGCCGCTGGATGTTGACGGGCGGGGCGATCACCTTCTGTCTGCTGCTGTACCTGCTCTCCTCCCTGATCTGGACTGTCGACGTGACCGGTACCAAGCAGCTTGACGCTGACCGGGTGCGCCAGGTGGCCGCTTCTGCCGGGTTGTACCCTGGCAATCTACGCTTTCTAGTCAACAGCAAGGATGTGGCCGACTGCCTGATGCGGACACTGCCGGGAATCGCCTTCGCGGAGGTGGACTTCTGGGGGACCCGGGTAAGTATCAAGATCTACGAAAAGGTACTGCCTGAACCTTCCCTGGGCACGGCCCATATTGTCGCCAAAAAGGTCGGGATGATCAAGGAGGTGTTGGTGCTGGCCGGCTCTCCCCAGGTGAAAGAGGGGGACGTGGTCCATGCCGGTCAGATCCTGATCTCGGGAGTCATCGCTCCGCCGCCGCATCCTAAAACCGAGGGCGTCCCTCAACCTCCACCGCCACAGTATGAGCCGCGTTACCTGGAGGCCCGGGGCATCGTGAGGGCCCGGGTCTGGTACCGCTGCTATGCAGACGCCCTCAGGGACGAAGTTGTAGAGCAAAAGACCGGCCATGTCACCAGCATTGTCAGTATCAGAATACCCAACCGGGAAATAATCATTAAGGGACCGCCTGCGGTTCCCTATCCCCTTTACGATTTAACAGAAAAGAAAAGGAAAATGCCACAGTGGAGGAATATTACTTTACCCGTCGAATTTGTTACAATAAGAGCCGAAGAGATCCGGCGCTTCCGGGTGCGACGAAGCTACGATGAGGCTGTACGACTGGCGTCCCAGCAGGCGCAGTCGGCCATGGCCGGGCAGTTATCAGCTCAGGCGGTGGTGACCCAGCGCCAGCTGAAGGTAGTTGACGCCGACCAGGATCACGTGGGGGTGCAACTGGTGGTGGAAACCCTCGAGGAGATCGGGGTACCGCAGCAGTTCGTACCTCCGTCCGGCAGATGATCACAGTAATTGGGAGATGCAAAGAAGCAAGCCTGACCCCCAGGAGGTAATTCATCAGATTGGCAGGCACTGAAGCCAAAGTCATTGTCAGCAACAACCGCGATGCAGTGAACCTGTTTGGCAACCTCGATGAGAACCTGAAGTTCATCGAAGAGAAGAGCGCGACCAAGATCATTGCCCGCAGCGGTGAGATTATCATCCGGGGCGAAGATGACGCGGTGGCCCGGACC
>Ga0187886_1001417_pt1 | contig 21871 bp, 16 predicted proteins | sample June2016WEW_20_1_FD_133001 | JGI IMG/M metagenome (GOLD analysis project Ga0187886, IMG submission 133001) | Peatland microbial communities from SPRUCE experiment site at the Marcell Experimental Forest, Minnesota, USA - June2016WEW_20_150 | ecosystem: Environmental > Terrestrial > Soil >... | reverse complement strand
GTACCAGACCTGACAAACCATAACGAAGCTTACAAATTGCATTGTTCTCTCAATAGTCTTGAAGATCTGGTCCAGTCTCAGTTTTCCGGGCTGGCGCATTGAACCGGAGAAAAGTCGTCTGAGTTCTACACCAACAGGCCAAGGGAAATTCTTAATCACAAGATCCCCAATGATACGATTATCAATTTCTTCGTCCTCATCTTTCTCTGGAATATACTTTGAAAGTGAAGGCCTGTATTTTACCATTTGGTCAAACACCTTTAGTATGAGGTCTTCATTTATTGCAGCCATAGACAAAAGAATTTATTAAAAAGTTGACATTGCTTAAACAAGTGTATATGTAAAGTTATTAGATATATATACCATTACCAATATTTATTCAAATTATAGAGAGAACCATTGATATAATGATTAGTTTTTACATGATTCTATTTAATTTTGGAGATATATATGTAAATAGTAGTTTATAAAACATGAAAATAATTTAAAATTATTTCTAATTAAAGATTAACATCATTCCTGATTGCTCTATTTATCTTTTGGTAAAAGTAATGATCCCTTTAGAAAATAAATTCGATTTTAATATGTTAGATTTAAATATGTTGCAGATGTATAATAAAACAAATACTAATATTTTGAGAGTATTTGGTAAATATTCTCTTTGGTTGTTTTTTTCTTTAAATTCATTATATTCCTTCTCACAAAATCTTATCTGGATAAAAATTGATAGTGGATTATTTTTTTCAGAAGTCAGATTTCCATTGAAATCGGATATTGGTGATTCTAAGGTCACTATATTGAAGATCGACCCTCATTTTTATAATTTTAAACTCATAAGTGCAAAAGAGAAAAATGAGGAAAATAAAACTTTGAAAGAATGGTCAGAATCAAAGAGCTTGATTGCTGCAATAAATGCTGGAATGTATCAAGGGGACAATAAAACAAATGCAGGATTTATGAAGAACTACGATTTTGTTAATAACAACCACCTGAATAATTACAATACTATTGCCGCTTTCAACAGAAAGGATTCGACAGTACCTGAAATTCAAATTATCGACCTTAAATGTCAAAAATGGGAAGAATTAAAGGATAAATACAATTCCTTTACCCAGTGCATCAGAATGATTGATTGCGATCAAAATATCAAATGGAGGCAACAATCAAGAGAATACAGTATGTCTGTCTTAGCTATGGATAAAAATGGGAATGCTTTGTTCATATTTACCCATTCTCCTTATTCAGTTCATGATTTTATATACAATCTAAAACTTCTTCCTCTCTATATTTACAATGCTATGTATCTTGAAGGAGCAGCCCCTGCGTCGTTCTACCTAAACAATAAAGGACTGGAAATTGAGAAAGCTGGGAGCTTCAGGTTTGGAATAAGTGGAGAAGGAGACAGGGGGATTGCATGGAAATTACCTAATATCATTGGGATAGTAAAGAAGGATTAATTGCCTTCAGAAGTAGACCTTTTGTATTATATTTGAGTATATGCTGTTTCAAATTACGAATGCAATTCAAGTTTAATCTCTATTATAAAACCATACAAATAGCATGCGCTTATTAAATTCAAAAATATTCCTATACTCTTTTCTTATAATAAATCCTGAAACTTCTCAGGCACAAAGTATTCAATGGCAGAAGATTGATAATGGATTATTTTTAACAGAAGTTACTTCCCCATTAAAATCAGATTTTGGAGACTCAAAAATTATAATTCTAAGAATTGATCCAAAATACTATGAATTTAAGCTCATAAGTGCTAAAGAGAAAAATGAACCGAATATTACAGCAAAAGAGTGGTCTAAAACTAGAGGTTTGATTGCTGTTGTCAATGCAGGAATGTATCAATCACGAGATAATAAAACCCATGTTGGATACATGAGAAACTATGATTTTGTAAATAACGGCCAATTTAGCAAAGACAATACTGTAATAGCATTCAACAGAAAGGATACCGCTATATCTGAATTTCAAATAATCGATCTGAAATGTCAAAATTGGGAAGAATTGAAGGATAAATACAATTCCTATACCCAGTGTATCAGAATGATTGATTGCAATCAAAATAATACATGGAGTCAGCAAACTAAAAAATTTAGTATGACTATTATTGCCAAGGACAAAAGTGGCAACGCAATGTTTATATTCACTCGTTCTCCCTATTCTGTATATGATTTCATTAACATATTATTATCTCTACCTCTCAACATTTATAATGCAATGTTCCTTGAAGGAGGACCGGAAGCATCATTTTACTTTAATTATAAAGGATTAGAAGTAGAAAAATTTGGAAGTTTCGAAACAGGATACCAGGAGAATGACAATGTCACAGTTGCATCGGAAATTCCAAATATCATCGGAATAGTTAAGAAGAATTAGAATGAGGATGCAACAAAATGGCCCCAGCTTAATTAAACGATCCGGGGTTTTTCTTTGCTATAAAGAGTTCAATTGTCAATTACGAGTTTTAATAACTATTTATAAAAGCCAGTGACCTTGATCACTTTTGGCCGGAATAGACTGACCATAAGATGTCGGAGTTAAAAAATTGTTGTTTGGTTATGTGTGTTAATTGAAATCTAACCGGCCAAAAGTGGTCAATCTGTCCAGCTTATGCAGTAATTCTTTTCTCATTCTAAAAATAGATCCTGACATTTTTTCTTCCTGCAACCCGAAAAAAATATTTCTGCAAGAATTCGAATGTTTCTGCAAACCTTAGCTTCAAGCGATTTTTCGGTTATAAAAGCTTCAATAAATTTCTGAGAAAAATCTTTTTCTGCAACTTTTCAGGAAGTATTTATAACGATAAGGGATTGTATTTTTTCATATCTTTGATAAGCTAAGTTCTTTGGGTGATTTGGTGTATCTGGTGTACTATTCAGTGTACAGGCAAAATCAGAGTCTTGTAATTAATTCATTATCAATACAGTAGGAATGAGGTTCTATTCCCTCTTACTTTGCTATAGTTACAATGAACCATTCGGTGTATCTACTAAACCAAAATGATGTTAATAATTAAATATCTGAATAATAGAAAAGAGGTTTGCATCCTACTGAAATTGCCTCTGTTTCAGGTTTTTTCATTTTTACTCCCTAAGTAGAAAAAACAAAAAAACCGGTTCCCTGGTGAACCAAAAGAGGATAATCTTTTTTTGCAAAAATGTTCACTTTTTTTTATAATGCATTGTTATGCAGTCTTTTGCGTAGTTATATATAATTTTTAATTTAGTTTTGTAACAAATACTTTGATTTATGGAGACAAACAGCTTTTAGCTTACTAACAGATGATTTTGTCATAACTAACAAATTCAACCAATGAATTCCGCCAGAGTATTTAACAGTCCCTTTCTGTTAAAAGGTTTAGAAATAAATCCCGAACATCCTGATTCCAGCACTTTTTCCATGTCATCTGCATAAGCAGTCTGCGCAATAATCGGAATAGTAATATTTGCTTCACGAATCAGTTTAGTGGCAGTATAGCCATCCATTACAGGCATTTTTATATCCATTAGGATAAGATCAAGGTCCCTGTTGTTCAGGGCTATTTCCACTGCTTCCTTTCCATTAGTCGCCTTTATTAATTTTGTACTCGTTCCTGATAGAAAATACTCTATAAGTTTGAAGTTACTGTCAATATCTTCAGCAACAAGAATTGTCTTTTTTACCTGGGCAGCAAAACCTTTATCAGTTTTTGCTTCAACAACGGTCAGGGTTTCCACAACTTGTTTTTCATAAGGAATAGCAAAAAAGAATGAGGTACCTGCTCCCGGTTCTGATGTGAGCCAGATTTTACCGCCTAAAAGTTCCACGTATTCTTTTGATATGGCAAGGCCAAGTCCAGTTCCTTCATATAACCTTGAAATTGCGTTTTGTACCTGGTAAAAACGATCAAATATCTTCTGAAATAATTCTTCAGGTATTCCCATTCCTGTATCTGAAACACAAAATTCAAGAAACTTGCCCTTCAACTCACAACCAACTTTTACATACCCTTTGTCTGTGAATTTAATAGCATTATTTATCAGGTTTGTAAGAATCTGATTTAATTTTGTACTGTCAGTAATAACGAATGCATCGGAATCCGGCACTTCTGTTTCGCAAACCAATTGAATTTTTTTATCACTGGCATTGGGTAAGAACTGATTAACTAATGATTTAAGGGTTGAATTTAAATTTATCTCATTTTTTACGATTTTTACTGTTTTGGCCTCGATATTTGAAATATCAATTATATCTGAAATAATCGCCAGCAGATGGTCACTACTCTTTATAATAGTTTCAATATACGACTGCTGAGTTTGTGCATCGATACCCGGTTCTCCGAGCAAGGTTGAGAAACCAATTATTGCATTCATTGGTGTCCTAATTTCATGGGAGATATTGTGAAGGAAAGCTGTTTTTAACCTGTCATTCTCTTCAGCTTTTTCCTTAGCTTCAATAAGTTCTTCATTAGCTCTCTTTCTTTGGGTTATATCATGACTGATTCCGACAAGCCCTGTGATTTTTCGATCTTTATCAAACAGAGGAATTTTGGATGTCACAAGCCAGCGTCTGACTCCCTGGTAGTCAACAAAATCTTCTTCATGTTCAAGTATCGGTTTGCCGGAGTTAATCACCCCTTTATCATCAGCATATCCACGCTGGCCGGACTGACCCGGATAGAGATCAAGGTCTGTCTTGCCAAGGACCTCTTCTTCCCTGTCATATCCAATATTTTTCACATCTGCGATATTTGCTATGACTTTCCTGCACTCTGTATCTTTAACATAAATCAAATCTGGAATATTGTTAATGAGGGTACGTAACATTTTGCGTTCAATGTCTATTTTGTCTTCAGCCAGCTTTCTGTCTGAAATGTCACGCATACTGCCAATTATCTTATCCGGTTTCCCCTGGGCGTCAAAGCTGATCTTTGAAGAAACAGAACATGATATAGGTGAACCATCACGGTTTTTGAGTGTGATTTCAAAATCAGTAATACTACCATGTTTTTTTAATTTAGCCAGGAGAGATTGCCTTTCAGCCGGATCAGAATAAAATTTGGACATCGGTTCCCCGATGAGATCATCCCGGCTATATTGTCCTTTCGACATGATACTGATGGATGGGCTGACATCAATTATCGTTCCATCTATTAACGTCTCATAATACAGGTCCGTAACATTATCAAAGATGCCGTGGTATTTTTTTTCGCTTTCCCTCAGGCTGTCTGTAATTTGGTTACTTAATTCTATTTCTGCGATAAGATCCGAGGTGCGATCCTGCACCAGTGATTCCAGCCGCTCATTCAATAATCTCAATTCTTCCTGGGTCTGAACGAGCCTTTCATTTTGATGAATAGCTCCCTCATAAATATCAAGCATCAGTTTAACAATGTTCTGTTGTTCCGCCTGGATAAAGCGTTTTTCCCCGTTGAAAAGAATTTGCACTTCAAAGGGCATTTTTTTAGTGTCCACTTTGTTTTCCACAGAAAGGATTTTTTCTATATTATTAAGAAGATGTGTTTCATTGTATGGTTTGGTAATAAAACTGTCTGCCCCGCACGAAAGTCCTTCAATGATTTCCCCCGGATCGGCCAGTACTGTAAGTAATATCACCGGAATATCCTCCGTGTTTTTATCTGATTTGATTTTTTTGCAAAGTTCATACCCATTTATCTCCGGCATCATTATATCCGAGATAACCAGAGATGGCTTATGCTTTGAAATCTGACTTATTGCCTCTTTCCCATCATGAGCAACTGTCACTTTATAATGGTGACTTTTTAGCAGATGCTTAATCTGTGTTGCCTGTGTAAGACTATCCTCAGCAATAAGTATTTCTGTTTTTTTAGGGATGGAATTATTCTTCACTGTTTTCATTTCAGTTTTTATTTTCTGTTTTGTGACTATCAGTTTTTTAAATAACTCTATGGTTACTTATAATTTATTTTATTGAGTTGAAAATATTTGAGTACAAGTCATTTAATAAATATTGTCGTTTGTAATTTTACTTTTTAGTAATGATTTCTGAGAATTATATTATTTAATAAGACTATTCATGCAAATTAAACTTTCAATCCCACAACAGTTATGTCATCAACCTGGTCTCCATTACCTTTCCAGCTATTATAAGTATCCAGGAGAATTTCTTTCTGAACCGCCATGGGATTCTTATGAATCTTTAACAGGACTTCTTTAAATTGAGCCCGACGAAATTTTTTATCTGCTTGCCCGCCAAATTGATCAATAAATCCATCAGTAAAAAGATAAACAAGATCCTGAGGCCTGGTCTTTATTTCATGACTGGAAAAATCAGAAATATTATCCTGGTATGATAAGGTCATTTTATCTCCTATAAATTCAATGATTTTATTGTCACGAATCAGGTACATCGGATTAAAAGCCCCCGAATAAACTAATGTTTTGCTAGTCAGATCATAACTTATTATTGAGCCATCCATACCATCTTTCACCTCCCAGATAATACCCTTTTGTCCCAATGCTTCAATAATCTTTCCTCTTACCCGGTTCAGGATCAGATGAGGTTCAGTTATCTTTTCCCTGATTACCGTTTCATTTAACAGAGTAACTCCAAGCATGCTCATGAATGCGCCCGGGATACCATGACCCGTGCAATCAAAAACACCTGCAAGCAACTTATCATTAATTCGATGAAACCAATAGAAGTCGCCACTGACTATATCCTTTGGCAGGAAAAGGCAGAATTGCTCAGGGAAAAAGTCAGAACCATTCTGAGATGCCTTTAATACAGCTGTCTGGATTGTTTTTGCATATTGTATACTGTATGTTATGAGTTTGTTTTTATACTCAATTTCCTTAAGATTCCTTGCAATCTCATCCCTGCTATTTTTGATTTCAATTTGTGTTTTGACCCTTGCGATCAGCTCTTTCTGGTTGAATGGTTTTATTACATAGTCGACAGCGCCAAGATCGAACCCATTTATGATACTCTCCGTATCGACTTTGGCTGTAAGAAATATTATCGGAATTTTTTGTTTAACCGGATCTTTCTTGATGATCTTGCAAACTTCGAAACCATCCATTCCCGGCATCATTATATCAAGAAGAACAAGATCAAATTCAGTCCGCTCAATCCAATCCAGGGCTGAATTTCCATCTAACGCAAATTCAACCTTGTATCCTTCATTTTGTAAATAATTTCCAAGGATCTGAAGGTTTTTCGGATTATCATCAACTATTAATATCAATGGTGTATCTATCATGTTATTTTCAATAAGATATCTTTATTTTTAACTGATAAGTTCGACTTCCGACTCCCGACTCTTATCCATTTGATACTTATTAGTAACTTTTTTCTATCTACATTTTTTCAAGTTTTATCACTGAATCTGCCAGCCGTTTCACAATTTCTTTAATCTGGTTTTTAGCATCTGAATCGTAATTTTTCCCAATTAATTTTTCAATCTCCTTTATTGATGTACTAAGCTCAAGGCAAATATCTTTCAGAACATAACTTTGATTTTTATCGAACTCTATCAATTTTGCATTCAGATCGCTTGTTTCTACGCCCCTTGGTCTGTCAACGCTCACCTTCAGCCAGTTATCAATCTTTTTACCCAGCCAATCATTAATCTTTTCGAGCTTTTCAGTTTTCGATTTAAGATCCAGCTGAGTTTTAACTCTTGCAAGCAGCTCTCTGCTGTCAAATGGTTTGATAACAAAATCCTGGGCACCAACCTCAAACCCTTTCAGAATACTTTCCCTTTCTGATTCAGCTGAAAGGAATATAATAGGTACTTCGTACATGGTTTTATCTGAACGAATTCTTTTGCAAACCTCAAATCCATTCATTCCGGGCATATTTATATCGAGCAGGATCAGGTCAAATTGTTTGTTTTTTAACCACTCCAGGGTTGCTTCTCCATTTACAGCAAACTCGATCTCGTATTTTTCCTCCTGTAAAAGGTTACCTAAAACCTGTAGATTCTGAGGATTGTCGTCTACAATCAGGATGACCGGACCGTGTGGGCGTGCTGTATCCATATTCTTAAACATTTAAACTTTTTGAGTCCAATCTGAAAAGTATTTTATTTTGCATTATTTCTGTTTTTTAAAGTGCATTTAACTTTCTATGGCTTTTAATGATTCAACAATTCCAGGGTATTTTCTTATCAGATTTAATATTGCCTCAATATTGAAACTATCTGCAGCGCTTACCAGTTCTTCGCCGTACCTGGTAATAATTGCTGCATTGTGGTTTTTGCCTAATCTTACCAGTTTATTTCCGAAATCCCTGACTTCACCTATCGGCTGTCTGATTCCAAATGTTATCCAGACATCTTTAAATTGGGCATCAAGGGAAAGCATTAACCCGGGAAGATCAGTTATTTCTTTTGTTAAGTCTGCTTTTGATACTGATTGTTCCGGTCCGGGTGCTTTAGTTGACTTATATGGCAGATTATTCATCAGCTCAATGTATAATTCCGTGACCTGAACAGGTTTTATCAGCAAACCGGCAAATTCACTCTTGCTGATACGATCTCTCTGAGCTTTCATCACAGAGGCAGAATAGGCGATAACAGGGATATGTTTCAGTACATCATCACTTTTTAATTTGTTCAATAACTCAAAACCATCAAGAACCGGCATCCTTATATCAGTAATAATAAGATCCGGGAGTATTTTTTTAGCCATGGAAAATGCCTGCTGCCCATCTTCAGCTTCAACTATCTGTATATATGTATTTTTCAGAGCATCTTTAAGGTATTTCCGGTTATGTTCAACATCGTCGGCAACGATGATTGTTGCTTTTTCAAAAACAATTTCCGAAGGATCAAGTTGAATTTCCTCTGTCCTTTTTTCAAAGTCCCTCAAATAAGAAACTTCCGGAATCTTAATTTTAAAAGAGCTTCCTTTGTTCAATTTAGAATCAAGTTCAATGGTCCCGTTCATAAGTTGTACGAGTCGTTGAGTAATTGCCAGGCCGAGACCTGTTCCTCCGTATTTTTTTACGTTCTGTCCCTGTCCTTGTACAAATGGATTAAATACCTCATCCTGCATCTCTTTGGAAATCCCGATTCCGGTATCCATCACCTCAATTATAAGATCTATAAACTCTTCGGTTTTTTCTGTAGAATATTTGATGATTTGTGGATTTTCTGTATATACTTTCAATATGATGTTCCCCTTTTCGGTGAATTTTACTGCGTTTCCAATCAGATTAAGTATGATCTGTCGCAGCCGTGCATCATCAATATATATACCTTCCGGTGTGCCTGAAGATATTTCCAGAATGAATTTCAGTCCTTTTTCAGATACCCTTAATGAAAAGATACGTTCGAATTCTGAAAAGAAAGATTTGGAATTAACAAACTCAAACTGCAACTCCAGCTTCCCTGCTTCAATCTTGGACAGATCGAGAATGTCGTTAATCAGTGTAAGAAGGCTTCTCCCGCTTGATTTGATTGATTCAATATAATCTCTTTGTGTCTTATCCTCAAGCATTAAACCTAACAGCTCGGCATAACCTAATACGGCATTCATAGGGGTCCTGATCTCATGACTCATATTGGCAAGAAATTCACTTTTTGCTTTGTTGGCAGCATCGAGTTGAGCGGTGCGTTCAGCTATACGATGTTCAAGTTCTGCGTTGAAAGCAAGAATTTTTTCTTCATCCTTTTTAAGCTCTTTCGTTCTCTCCTCAACCAGCTCTTCCAGTCTTTCATTCAATAGTCTCAATTCATCACGTGTTTTTATAAGCTCATTATTCTGATGAATGGCTCCCTGATAAATATTGAGAAGCAGCTTAATCACTTTTTGCGTTCCGGTATGGATTAATCTCTTTTTTCCGCCGTAATTAATTTCTGTACCCTTTGTATTTCTTTTAGCTTCAGGAACTATTTTTTCTGAAAGTATTTTCTTAATGTTTGAAATAAGATATTCTTTATCGTATGGTTTGGTTATAAAACTATCTGCGCCGCTAGAAAGACCTTCAATGACCTCTTCCGGATCGGAAAGTGAGGTCAGTAAAATCACGGGAATATCTTCAGTACGCTTATCTGATTTTATTTTTTCACAGAGTTCAAATCCATCCATCTCAGGCATGACGATATCCGAAATTACCAGTGCTGGTTTATGTTCAGAAAGCCAGATCAAGGCTTGCTGTCCTTCTCTGGTAACATCGACCTTGTAATGTTGACTTTCAAGCAGATATTTTATCTGGGCAGCCTGTGTTGCGCTGTCTTCGACAATTAAGATATCTGTCTGGTCTTCTGAAGTTTTTGCTTTTTTGTTCATAAGTTATTTTTTTGAACCTGATTTTGCCAAAATTTCAGCGATTTTTTCAAGAGATAAGGCCTGATCGGCCGCTCCGATCCTGAGCGCCTCACCGGGCATACCGAATACCACACAGCTTTCTGCATTCTGAACTAATGTGAGGGCTCCTGTATCTTTCATAGCTTTCAACTCATCAGCTCCGTCTTTGCCCATCCCGGTTAGCAGGACTCCCAAAGCATTTGGTCCCATGGTTTGTGCGACAGAACGGAAAAGGAAACTGACTGAAGGTTTTAATCCATTTTCCGGTGGCTGATCGCTTAAAATGATTTTATTTCCCCGGCTTACTCCCATGTGAAAATTGTCGGGAGCGATATAACCAATGCCTGCTGATATGTATTCCCCGTCCTCAGCGATCTTAAGTTTAATTCCGGATGTTGCCGATAACCATTCCAGGAATCCTTTTACAAATCCTTTGGCAATGTGTTGTACAATAAGAACAGGTACCGGCAAATCTGCAGGCAATCCGGAAAGAACTATTTGTAAAGCCATAGGGCCGCCCGTGGAAGCTCCGATAGCAATTAGCTGAACTCGTTTCAGATCGTTTTCAAATGTTTGTACCACCAGAGCCGGTTTTTTTTGATCTTTTCGGCTTCGTGGGAAGAGTCTTACGACCTTGACCTCAGACATGAGTTTTACAGTCTGAATCAGCTCCTTACGGGAAGCTGCAAATTGTGGATTCTCAAAACCGGGAGGACGAATAACAACAGCAAGGGCTCCGGCTTCCAAAAGTCTGAATGTGTTGGTTACTTCTTTTTTACCTGAACTTCCGCTTACAATAACAATGGGAGTCGGAACATTTTCCATAATTGTCCGTGTAGTTTCATATCCATCCATCCCTGGCATGTGAATATCCATGGTTATTACATCCGGTTTTTTTTTCTTTACGAGTTCAAGAGCTTCATAGCCTGAATTGGCAATACCCACTACCTGAATATCAGGATCAGAAGAAAGAAGGTGGGCAAGAAATTCCTGGATTACCTTCGAGTCGTCAACAATAAGGACTTTGATCATAATGTTATCTTGTTACTTGTTACTTGTTACTTGTTACTTGTTGCTGGTTGCTGGTTGCTTTGGTGCGATGGTGCGATGGTGCGATGGTCAAATTATGTAATACGATTGTACTGTTGTACCGTTGTACCATTGTACCATTGTACCGTTGTACCATTGTACCATTGTACCGTTGCGCCGTTTAGCCGTTTTCATATCAACTTCTTAATTATTTCAAGCAGATTAGTCTGGTCAAAGCTGCTTTTTATAATGTAAGCATCTGCACCAGCCTCAATACCGCGTTCACGGTCTTCACGCGATTCAAGAGCTGTCACAAGCACCACGGGAAGTTCGCTCAGTTTCTTATCGTTTCTGATCTTTGCTGTAAGCTCAAAACCGTTCATTTTCGGCATATCCACATCAGAAACAACAATATCGAAATCGCCGATGCGGGCTTTTGTAAATGCATCGACCCCGTCAACTGATGTTGTTACCTGGTAACCTGCCGTTTCCAGGATATTTTTTATCAATGTCCGCGAGGTTATTGAATCCTCCGCAACAAGAATTTTACCGGTTTTCGGAACGAAAATTTCACCGGCAGGCGCTTCGCTCTTCCTTCCTTTCATCCTCACAGCAGATTTTACAAGGTCGGTGATATTAAGCACAGGAACCACCCTGCCGGAACCCAGAATAGTTGCTCCAGAAATATTTCTTATCCTTTTCAATAATTTCCCCAACCCTTTTACCAGAATCTGCAGTTCGTCAACCAGGTCATCCACCTTAAAGGCAATACGAAATTCACCTGAAACAAGAATAACAATATTGATTTGATTTGAATGCACCGATCCTGATTCCATTTTGTCAGGACCTGCGTGCAAATATTCAGGTAATCCCATCACTTCACCAAGATCTGCCACTGAAATGATCTGGTCGTCAATCAGGATAGTTTCATGGTTTTCCACGGTTTTTATCTCTGACTGTTCAATTTTCATCACCCGTTCAACATTCATAGTCGGAAGGATGAACATGAATTCTTTCACTTTTACCAGGATGCCTCTGAAAGTGGCAAGTGTCATGGGCAGAAGAATACGAAAGGTAGTACCTTTGTTTGTTTCTGATTCCACGTATATTTTCCCGTTCAGCTTTGCTACTTTTTCGTGCACGATCGTTAATCCCAATCCGTGACCGGAAATATCAGTAATTATAGAACTGGTAGAAACTCCAGACTGATAGATAAGGTTCAAAACCTCTTTTGGATCAAGCTTTCCGGCAGCTTCGTTCGAAACGATTCCGGTTTTTATGGCCGCTTTCAGCAAACGTTCCTTATCAATCCCCTTTCCATCATCTGAGAGAGTTATCTCAACCTGTCCGTTCTCTCTGGCAGCAAAAGCAAGTGTTATGCTTCCACGTATCGGTTTATTTTGCAGTAAACGTTCCTGTGGTTTGCTGATTCCATGATCAATACTATTTCGGATAAGATGGATCAGGGGATCCTTAAGCTCCTCAAGGATGCGCTTGTCAATTTCAAGTTCTGTTCCACTGATGATACAGTCGATCTCTTTATTCTGTTCATGTGAGATCTCCCTGACCATAGCCGGAAATGCCTCAACCAGCGAGCCCACGGGAAGCATGAGCACCTGTTTCATCGCCTCAAGGTGATTGTTGACCAGGCGTTCAAGACCGTGCTGATCCCGTTCCACTGAGCGGGTAATCTCTCTCAGTTGACTGTCCACTTTATTCAGGCGCATCTCGCTGGCATCGTACCATTCATTCCATATTGCCGGTGTGGCAACAGCCCTCCGGCTTCTCCATTTTTGTGCCTCAGCTTTCCATTCATTCAGCTCATCGCACAACCCTTTCAGTTCATCGGTCCGTTGATCGACAGCTATTTTTGACTGGATCATCTCCTCAGCCTGAAGAAGCAGCGGATCAAGTTTTAATATAGGGATGCGAACCATTTCAATTTGTGTACGCAAACTATCCATGGCAAGGTCAGCCCCTGGCCCGGTTTCTGGAATTGGTTCAGGCTGAGCCGGATGGGGTTGTTCAATAAACGCTGAAGATGGTTCCTTCACCAACGGAGCTATAGTTTTTCCAAAAGTCATCTCCTTCAACCGCAGGATCAATTCCGTCCGGGTTTGACGAAAAGCACCCGTTTGTTCAGCTCCTGAGGTGGCAATATGTTTTAAGAGCCACTCCACAGTTTTGTAAAAAAGGTCGAACGCCATGGGCGACAGGGCAATTTCCTTGCGTTTCAACGCGGAGAATATACCCTCCATTGGCTGGCACACAGCTTCAATTTCCTTCTGATCAACGGAGCGGGCCGCGCCTTTGAGACTATGAACTTCACGGAATAGGACTTCGACAAGCTCAGTCTTCTTTTTCTCTGACTGAGTTTTCTCCAATTCACTCAAGCCCGTTGAAATTGCATTTAGATGTTCTTCCGCTTCAATCCTGAACGTTGCCTGTATCCGTTTCTGAAATTCGATGTCTTTCTTATCCATGGAATTACCTATTTTGATAGTAATCTTTTATCAACTGGTTTGCGGCGTGCGGCGTGCGGCTCGCGGTGCCCGATATGCGGTCTTTTGTCTGCCGTCTGCCGGTCGCCGGTTGCCGCGTGCCGTCTTTACACCTTAAACCTTCCCACCAGATCTTTTAGTTTCTGCCCCAGTTCATTCAGGTTTTTTGCCGCTTTCTCTGACTGTACCATGCTTACGGCAGTTTCTGTTCCTGCCTGGTTGATGTTTTGCATGGCTACCCCAATCTGATCCATTCCGACCACCTGTTGCTGGCTCGATGCTACGATTTGTGTCGATGCCTGTATCGCTTCATTGCTGCTTTCTGCCAGTATCCGGATGGCTTCGCCGGTCTGAGCCGATTGTTTTACCCCGGCCTCCACCGCCTTGCTGCCTTGTTCGGTTGCCATTACAGCCGCGCTGGTTGCTTTTTGTACATCGTTCAGGATGTTTCTCACCTGTGAAGTGGACTGCTTCGATTGTTCTGCCAGGTTTTTAATCTCCTGAGCGACCACTGCAAAACCCTTTCCCTGTTCTCCGGCTTTGGCAGCTTCGATGGCTGCATTGACCGCCAGTAAATTGGACTGGTCGGCAATGTCGGTCACAGAAGCGATTATACCCCCGATAGACTGGCTTTGTTCGCTCAGACGAACGACCGTCTGTGCTATTGAATCCATTTGTTCACGTATACGATTCATAAGGTTCCCGGTCTCTTCCACGGCTTTTTGTCCGTTCTGGGATACCTGTGCCAGCTTCTGTGCACTGTCGGCAACGTTTTTTGCTTTTTGTGCAGACTGTTTTGCAGCCTGTTGTACCTCTTCCACCGTAGTAGTGGTTTCGCTGATTGCAGTAGCAGTTTCAGCCGTTCCTGAAGCCACCTGGGTAGTGGCTGCCAATATCTCACTTGCCGAGGAACCGAGCACGTTGACTCCTTCCATAATATCTTTCATGATATGACGCAGATTATTTAACATTTGAAAAAAAGCATTTCCCAGAATATCTTTCTCTGATTGTGGAACAATAGACCCTGTAATATCTCCAGCAGCAATTTTTTGAGCAGCATTTGCCATTCTTTTAAGTGCTTCTATCATACTACTAAAATTTTGTAAAAGAATTCCGACCTCATCTTTTCTTTCAACTACAGGCAGTTCAACATCCAAATCTCCCTCACCTATACGTGTAGCTATTTTTGTAATCTCATTAAGCGGTCGGGAGATGTTACGAACAATAAGGAACCCAATAATTATTATCAATATTATACTAAAAGAGGATCCATAAATAATTACAGATTTGGTCATGCTGATATCATTATTCATTGTGAGCCCCCGGGTTTTTAGCAAATCATTTTCAGCTTGAGATATTTCCGTCATCAAGGTCCGGATATCATCCATAATGTTTTTACCAATATCTTTAATGACTTCCTGTTCAGCAGCATCAAATCCCTTGTTCTTTCTTAAGTCAATTTTTTTCATCCCATCCGCAATTTTATCCGCGGCCAATAACTTGACTTTTGCAATCCGCTCTTGCTGGGCTGGATTGTCTTTGGTTAATTCTAATCCATCATCTATTTTTTGATTTATGCTTTTTACCGCTATATTAAATGGTTCGAGATATCGTTCGTCTCCTGTAATAATGTATCCACGTTGCCCGGTCTCTGCATCCTTTAATAATGAGAGTATCTGTTCCTGGTTTTGAAGTACCTGATATGTATGCGTATTCCAGCCAATACTCGTTTTAAGTTTATTTGTCATCACCAATGAGATGATGCCCAGAATGAGGAACGCTGCAATTGCGAATGCAATTAATCCACTGATTTTAGTTCCAATTGTCCATTTCATGTTTTGTTTCTCCTATATTAATTTAGTTTTAACATTACTATACTACTTCCTGATTAACAATTATCTTTTCATCATTTAATATATTTTCTGCATCAAGAATAATAATATGCTCTTTTGTGACTCCTTTAAAGTATTTTTCTCCAATACCTGTTATTGTCGGAGGAGCAACCAGGATATCTTCTACTGTTATCGTCTGTGTACCATTTACAACATCGGCCAGTATGCCAAATTCCATTTGCTCGTTGCTAAGGATTATCACTTTGTTGAGTTCACCTAATCCTTTTCCCGGAAGATTGAAGAATTTTTTTAAATCAATGACCGGAAGGATCTGCCCGCGAACACTGATAATGCCAAAAATATAAGGAGGTAATCCGGGTAAGGGGGTGTAATCTTTCAATGGATACACTTCCCTGACAAAAGCAGATTCAATGCCGTAGCTTTCAGCTGCTAAGATAAACTCAATGATCTCTGTTATCGTCGAGGTCTCTCTCTCTTTTTCAGGCTCCTGTGCCATTGCAATGGCACGGTTTTTAAGTTTGGTACGGATTTCTTTCTTCATTTTGTCAGTTGTGTTTGCATATTGGCAATAATGATTTCCCTGATATACTTTACTGATAATCCTTCCGATTCAGGCAGGATGTCATCATTTTCACACCTGCTTAATAAATCAAGTGCATTGTTAAAACATCGTTTTGCATTCTTATCGTTTCCTCGCCGGATAAACAGGTTTCCCAGTGCAAAATGTCCCATTATGTAATCCGGATCGATATAGATTGTCTGTTTGAGTGATACAATAGCTTCAGAACTTTTATCCAGCTCCTGAAGAATAGAAGCTCTCAGGAAATATAATCCGGAAGATAGTTTATAAGATGCTATTGCCTCATTACAGATTGAAAGAGCTTCTTCCAGGTGGCCCAGATTGGCCAGTAAACGAATTGCAAATATCTTGTCAGTATAAGATTCTTCCGGAGTCTTCACAATAGATTGAGGGTTCTCCTTCTCAACCTCCTTCGCAACCACTTTCGCAACCGCCTTCACAACCATCTTCGTGGATGCTTCGGTAGTCAGCAAAGCCGTGTCGGACAAGGGTTCCAGCATTTCATCAGAAGGAATATTAAATGAGAGTGTAGATTCATTTTTGCCCTTTCGGTACAAAACTGCTCCGGGGAAATTAACCTGTGTAAACTGTGGGAATACCTGGGATGAAAGTTCACAGGAAGAGACTACAAACCAACCATCTTCTGACAGGCAATGAAACAGGTCTTGAGAAATTTTGTTTACCCACTCTTTGGTAAAATACATCAGAACATTACGGCAAAAGATGATATCCATTGTATTGGCATTGCTGATAGCAGACATTTCAACAAGACTGAGACAGGTAAAGGTTACCATATTCTTTATCTCAGGAATAATCTCATACTGCCCGTCTTCCTTATGATGAAACCAGGTGCTTTTTAACCATGCCGGGGAATTACGGAATGACCATGCACCATAAATCCCGGACACGGCTTTGCTTAGCGCCCTCGGGTTTATATCGGTGGCCAGTATAGTAATATTCCAGTCTTCAATATTTGGAATCGTTTTATGAAGGGCTATTGCAATTGAGTACGGTTCTTCTCCTGTTGAACATCCGGCGCTCCATATCCTGATACTTCTTTCTCCTTTCTTTTTCGACTTTATTAATTCCGGCAGAATATAATCTGTGAGTGCTGAAAAAACCTGCGGTTCCCGCCAGAAATAAGTTTCAGAAATAGTAAGGTGTGATGCCAGTATCATTATTTGATCTTTCCTTAGTTCTGAGGACAAAAGCCATTGAATGAACCCGGTCATATTATGAAACCCGAATTCCCTTGCTGCTAAAACAAGGTTTCGTCTAAGCATAGCCCACCTTTCAATGGGAAAGTGCAATCCCATGCGGGAAGCGATCGCCTCGCAAACCATTGATAACTCTATATCTGTGAGCTTACGATTCATCTGTTTTTCGTTTTCAGTGCATGCTCTAGTTCCTTCTCTTCATCGAGACTGAGAAACTGTTCAAGGTCATAAATCAGGATGAGTTCATCATCAATTTTTGCTACTCCCCTGAGGTGTTCTGCAAATGGTAACATTTCTTTTGCGACTGCCATTTGCCGGGGCGCCAGGTCCCTTATGCCGGTTACAGTATCGACCAGGATTGCAACATGCCTTTTTCCTGTATCGGCAATTATCATGCGGTCGTCCGGGTCAATTTCACGTGTTGCCAGTCCGAAACGTTTACGGATGTCAGCAACCGGAATGATCCTGCCCTGAACATTAATAATCCCTGAAATAATTTCCGGGGCTTTCGGTAAATGCCTTACTTCCACTGCATGGATGACTCTTACCACTGAGAGCAACGGAAGAGCATAAAGAAGTTCATCGAGTGTAAACACTACAATCTGATCAGTTTTGGCTTGTAAAGATTCGCTCATTTTATCCTCTATATTTACTTGTTTACCAGTCCGGAATAACAATATTGATATCCTAATATTTTTCGGATTCACCCGTTGAACAAAAGTTCTTAATACTATTCAATAGACATTTGATCCTGTCTCTCAACAGAGAGGGATCATCTGGAATTAGCAATTGAATACCTGGAGTTTTCTTTACAGGTATTTCCGTCATTTTAGTTTTATAAGAAAGTGCCATAATTTGTTACCCTTTCAGTGCAATCATATACTTTGTTTTACCAGGATATTAGTGTTTTATAAATATATTTTTCAGATTTATAGTGATTTGTTATTTTGCTGCTCCTTATCCAATAACATATCTCTGACTATAATTTCAATCTCTTCAAATTCTTCAGTTTTTCTCAGAAAATAATCAGCTCCTGCTTCAAAGCACCTTTTTTTGTACATAGGATAAGCGTAGTTTGTCAGGATACAGACTTTAACTTTCATTTTCAACTCCCTGATTTCTTTTAACACCTGTATGCCATTCATTTCCGGCATCCGGATATCAATAATTGCCAGATCAGGTTTTTTTTCCCTGATAAGCTTCAGGGCATCTACCCCGTTTTCAGCTTCACCCACCACAAACACGTTCTTCATACTACTCAATAAACCTTTGATCCTGTCTCTCAACAGAGAGGAATCATCTGCAATAACTATTTTCATTAGTAGGTATTTTTTATCTATCCGGGGGTCGTTATATTTTAACGTTTCCCAAAAAATAAATATAGTAATTGCAGACGCCTTAAGATATAAGGATTTAGCCTGTTCGGATGTAGGGGAATGGATGATTCTGGTGTAGGTGATCGCCTACGGCGAAGTCTTGCTCGCTGTCTTGAGGTCTTGCTCACTGCGTTCGCTGTCTTGAGGTTATTAATAAAAATTATTTTAACTTTAATATGTGGAGTTTTAATTGAAAAAACGTGCTAAAATGGGAACAGTTAAAAGATTCGAGGATTTAGAGATATGGCAGTTAGCCAGAGAATTGGTGAATCTGATATATGGCGATTTTCGAAATTGCAAAGATTACAATCTTAAGGATCAGGTAATTTCAGTCGGTCTTTCAATTAAAAATAATATTGCTGAAGGTTTTTCCCGAGACAGTGATAAAGAGTTTAAGCAGTTCCTGAATATCTCCAGGGGTTCATGTGGAGAAGTAAAAAGCATGTACTACACAGCCGAAGATCAAAAATATGTTTCACCCGAAACTGCCAATGATAGAAGGAATAGAGCGTCTGTTCTCCTGACTAAAATCACCAATTTCATGTTCTATCTGAAAAAGTAACATTCCTCAAGACTCAAAGACAGCCCGCAGGGCGTCAGGACTTAAAAGACGTCGCAAAGCGACAGACAGCCCGCAGGGCGTCAAGACAGTCCCGCGCCAGCGGGACAGGACAGCGAAGCGTAAAGACTATTCTATAAGATTATTCTTAATCGCATACATCGTCAGTTCAGCGTTCTTCTTCATACCCATTTTCTCAAGGATGCGGGTGCGATAAGTGCTGACAGTTTTATCTGAAATAAAGATCTCCTTTGATATCTCGATTACAGATTTCCCCTTTGCCAACATTAACATCACCTGAAATTCCCTTTCAGAGAGTTTTTCATGAAGCGCTCGTTTACCAGAATCATAGCCGTTAAATGCGAGTTTTTCAGCGAAAGCTGCTTCAACATACCTGCCTCCTGAGGTGATTTTTCTGATGGCAAGAGTCAATTCTTCGAAGGCGCTGTCCTTTGAAAGGTACCCTGAAGCGCCCATTCTTAATGCATGAATGGCATATTGTTCCTGAGGGTGAACGCTAAGTATGAGAACACGGGTTTGCAAATTCCACTCTTTTATTTTCCGCAGTACATCCAGCCCGCTCTTCCCGGGCATTGTGACATCGAGAATTACAAGATCATAGTCTCCATCTTTTATCTTTGCCCATGCCTCATTTCCATCGACAGCTTCATCAATTAATTTGACTTCTCCGAGAGTCTTCACATATTGTTTAAGTCCTTCACGGACTATCGGGTGATCGTCGGCAATAAGTATTTTCATTATAAACTATTTTTCTGTTCAGGAATAAAAATAGTCAGCTTTGTTCCCTGTCCTTCTCTTGATGATATATTAACACTGCCTCCGGATTGCCTTACCCGTTCACGTATACCGACCAAACCCAAAGACTTGCCTGATTCTGCTTTCCCCGGTTGTATTCCGATTCCATTATCCTGAATGATCATGGTAGTACCTTGTTTGGACTGACGAAGTATAATGCTGACAGATGAAGCATTGGCATGCCGGATTACATTTGTTAAAGCCTCCTGAAAGACCCTGAAAAATACGAGGTTATTTTGGGAATTACCGGAGATTGAATCATCAAGCTTCAAGCTGCATCTGATTCCGGTTCTCTCCTCAAATTCGCCGGAATACCATTCGATGGCAGCAGCTAGCCCGAGATCATCAAGAATACCCGGACGGAGGTCCGACGAAATACGTTGTATATCTTTAGTTGTATTTGAAACCAGTTCAATCATATCCTCAAGTTTTGTCACAGCTTCGGGGTTGGGATTTGTATACTTATATATCCAGTTCAGATCGAGCTTTAGAGCGGTAAGTGACTGACCTATCTGATCGTGTATTTCCCTGGAAATCAGGGCACGTTCGTTTTCAAGGATCTCGTTAAGATGCTTGTGGAGATCCTCCAGTAATTCCTTTGATTTTCGGATCTCTTCTTCTGCGTGTTTACGTTCGTTGATGTCATAATTGAATACCAAAAGATGCTGTTCGTTTTCGGAATTGAACGACGAGAAGCTAAAGCTCAGCCACACGTTTTTCCCGAACGTTGTCACAACATGAGTGTCAAACAATTGTTCAATACCGGTATCCAGTGCTTTGATTGCTACCTGATACATCCCTGATTTCTTCCAGGATGGAATTTCGTGAAAATTTTGTGCCAGAAGCTGCTCTACCGTGGCCCCAACCGCTTTGGCTGCTGCCTCATTGGCCGATACACACTGGCCCGATTTCTTGTAAGTCAGGATGCCAATTGAAGAGGTACTAAGGATTTTCCTGTTGAATTCCAGTGTCTCGGAAATCTTTTGTTTGCTCTCCCTCAGCGCCGTTTCCGCCAGCTTGCGCTTGGTGATGTCATAGCAGATGACTTGAAACTGTGAGAAGCCGTCCCATAAAATATCCTTGCGGAAAACCCGGAGATGGCGGATTTCTCCATTTTTTCTTACGATGCTGATTTCATAATCGGTAGCACTTAAATCACCGCTTTCTCTCTGGCGCTTTCTTTCCAGAGCCTGGGCATAGCTTTCCGGGGTATAGCGATCCTTTAAAGGTGTTTTTTGCAGTTCCCCGAGATTATCGTATCCGTAGAAATCCAGAAGAGTCTTATTAGCATAAATCGTATTACCCACTATCGTGGCTATTCGCACTCCGAGAGGGGAATCATCGAGAGAATGGCGAAAGTTCTCTTTCTCAAGGAGAAGCTTCTCCTCTGTCTGCTTGCGGACGGTGATGTCGCGAACAACTACCTGCGTGGCAATCTGTCCTCTGGAGGTAAAGGGAATTCCGACAACTTCAACGTTAATTATCGATCCATCTAATTTCACGAATTTTTCTTCAAGGAGCGGCATCTCCTTCCCTTCAGCGCCTTGCCTCAACCGATCGATTACTTCCCTTTGACTATCCGGATGCACAATATCAAGGATTGGTCTCCCGATGAGATCCTGAGGACTTTGAGCCCCGATGAGTTTCGCCCCAG
>Ga0187886_1001416_pt1 | contig 21872 bp, 21 predicted proteins | sample June2016WEW_20_1_FD_133001 | JGI IMG/M metagenome (GOLD analysis project Ga0187886, IMG submission 133001) | Peatland microbial communities from SPRUCE experiment site at the Marcell Experimental Forest, Minnesota, USA - June2016WEW_20_150 | ecosystem: Environmental > Terrestrial > Soil >... | reverse complement strand
GCTTCCGGCTGTACTCCGTCTATGGATAGTGATGGACGTCGGGATACGATGGGCATCGTTCAGAAGGCGCAAATCAACTCTATCACACTTAAAAAGAGGAATTTAGGAACACGCTAGCGCGCTCTGCTACAAAGCAGTCTGGAATAGACTGAAACTTGGAAACAGTCGTACGCGGGAGTTGCCGTTCCCAGACTGTAATTTATACCGAAATTTCCCTTTTCTGTTAGATTGCATGCCGCTGGGATTTGAACCGGACCTCAAGCGCGCGCGCTTGCTCAACGCAGCGACTTTTGCTACTGCCATCATCAACGTTAACACTGTGGAGAATTACACGGTGAATGATTAAGGAGATGGGTCAAAACCGCCGTCGGGAAATCGTCGGCGAAAAGCTATAAGGCAAACCACAGATGTTGCAATAGGTGAGCTAATTGCTGAAATGTCCAAGCTGCGGTTCTGATGATACATACTATCGCCAAACAACATCTAAAGGAGATGAATACGAATGCCGCAAATGCAGCAACACGTTTACAGAGAAAGCTCCAGGCTTCCGTGCTCCTTCACCAGTTTCCACAGCGACTGAAGGAAGCAAGACATGAACTTCATGGTGCTCGTGAGCTTTCTCGCAGAACAGGCATATCTGCTGATGTTATCTGCGGCTATTTGAAATTGCTGGATTTGGAGCCTGAGGTTCAGGCGGCTCCGGTGCGCGCACTTTAGGAACGCGCATAATTTACCATTCTTCTTCTTCGAAGTCTTCTTCTTCATCTTCATCTGTCATTCTTTTCCACCTCCATGCCTTTCCAGTGCGTAGTGAGAACATACATGAAATCTTTAAGGATTATTATGCGTCAGTTGTCAAGTATAGATTCAGGATCAAGTTAATGTTGAGCGTGCGCCCGAGATCGGGTTCACGGTTCACACATTAAATAGTAGGCTGCGCGCGGTTATAGGTAGACGATGAGAATGATTGAAGAACCTAATTTTGACGATGATGAACCGTGGCTAGATGACGATGAAGACCAAGATGAACCGCAAGAACCAATTGAAGGGACTGAAGAGCCATAGTTGAAAAACAGCAATGCTAGTACTGTTTCACACTTCTTTAGTCATTAATCTGTAAGCGCGCGCGGTCAATCGATAACCCGCTAATTTTTAGCGTGTTTCAACCCCATCTCCCAGCACCTCCATATTGAAAAAGCTGCGTCTTTTTGACGGATAGCTGATCCACGATGACCCATTGACGCGTGCGATTTGGTTTGGCTGCTGTCAAGACAGGGTTATGGGTAGTGCTGGTTGAAGTGGCCTGAAAGTATTATGGCGTCATAGATGTCAACAGTGCCGTCGCCGTTTATGTCTGCATTAGGATTCCACTTTGGACTGCCTGGACTGGAGTTGAAGGCGCCAGCCAGTATTATGGCGTCGTAGATGTCCACAGTGCCATCGCCGTTTATGTCGCCGGGGATGCCCACGTAGATCGTGCCGCCCGTCAGGTTGTTGTCGGCGGTGTTTGTTTCGCCTTGAACAGGCCAAGCGTAGGCGCTTATCGTGTAGTTGCCCTTAGCAATGCCGGTGGTGTTCCAGGTGAAGGTTATGGTGGTGGAGTTTCCGCTTGACAGGGTGACGTTTTGTGATGCTATGATGGTTGTGTTGGCGTATGCTGTAACATTGGAGGTTTCAGCGGAGTCGCCTACGTCTGCGGCTGTAACGTTGATACTCATGGAACATCCGCTTCCAACAACACTTTTTGAAGTGATGACTCCCTCAATTGATACGTCATGGTTCGCTGATGAAGGACCGAAAGCATAGATTTTGCCATCCGTTGATCCTACGTAAACTACTTCGTTGACTACAACAGGAGAAGAATACACCCAGTAACCTGTCGTGTAGCTCCAAACATACGATCCGGTAGTAGCGTTCAGGCAGTAAACCTTCCCATCATTCCAATACCCTGATCCTACGTAGATCAGACCACCAACAACGGCAGGAGAAGAATACACGTCATAGCCACCTGTCGTAGCGCGCGCGCTGATTGGATAATAATCGTCGAAGAGGCAAACACCTTCAAGAACGTGCCGGCATTCGCGAAATTTCTCTATGGAAGCAGGCATGTAGTCAGGAAGATGATAGCTATTACCCCTCAAACCGATGCCTTCACGGGGCTGGTTACACTTGCGACTTACCACTAGACAGGGCATAGCGCGCGCGATATGCTAGGCGCAATGCCCAAAAACGATGTCCACGTGTTCGGCGGTCACACCTTGAACAGTCTGAAAGCAATGTTTTCCCGGTCAAGGCGCAGATTGGCTGTTAAGCTACAGAATCCCCGGCTCCTAGACATCCACTTTCACTCGCTACGCCAGCGCGCGCGCCTCCTTTTTTTTGTGTTTCGTTGATGCTTTGTATACGCGCGCTATATCGAAGGCTTGCGTCTGCCTGCCATCTTGGCAAGAAACGCATAACCAACCAGAGTTGCGAACCCAATCAGTCCGAGGACTCCCCAAACAAACTTCTTATCCATCAACGAAGCAAACAAAGAAAAAGCAATCTGCGAACCCGCTGCCCCGCCTATTCCGAAGAATAGCCCAGTAATCGCCATATACCGTCCCCTCATGTCGGCAGGTGCAAGGTTGGCGACAAAACCCGAGCTAGCCGGAACAAACGTGATCTCCCCCAGCGTGAGTACGATGACGCCTATCAAGAACTGAGCGAAGCTTACAGCAAACATGAAATACGTGAAGCCCAAGGCATACAAGAACTGAGCAACTATGAAAGCTCTGGCAGCCCCTATTTTCACAGCTCCTTTTCTAATCGGTATTTGCAACGCAACAACCATCGCTCCGTTGACTGAGAAAAATGCGCCGAAAATGTAAGGCTCAAACCCAACGTACTGCGTGTAGACCGACAGCAACCCGTACAGCTGCGAGTAAACCAAATTCGTTAGCGCACCCATCAGACAGAAGAGAACGAAGACTCTGTCTTTGAATATTCCTGCAAACTGGGCAACAGACACCCCGCTACCTTCCTCAGGCGTGTAGGACTCCTTGATTGACAAGACGAGCCCACCTGCAGCAACCGCCGCAAACACGGCGGCATAAACAAAAAGTACAGGATAACCGTTCGTGCTTGCGATGAACCCACCGATCGGCGGCCCCACCATCGTACCGATATTACCGATCATGTAACTCAACCCATACACCTCTTCGCGTCTTTCAGGGTTCACAAGATCGGCGACCATGGCGCTCTGGGCCGGATCAAAGAAAGCTCCAATGACTCCTGTGGCAGCATACAATAGTAGAAACTCGACGTAGCTGGTGACAAACGCGAAACAAGCAGTCAAAACGGCTAGGATGATCATCGAGAAAATCAGCATCCTTTTTCTTCCAAACCTGTCGCACAAGTTGCCAGTGACGAGCAGAGCAAACGTGTTTGCAAGACTGCCAATCATTATCATGAAACCAATGAGCGATGGGTCAAACTGTAGACCCCCGTTCACTCTGCTTCCGGTCAGAAACATTGCCAAGTAGGGGAAAGCTATGTTTCTCCCAAGTGAAAAGACAAACCCAAGACCAAGAAGGGCCCGAATCTGGAAGGGTAAACCCGTAAGCCCAACTCTAGAAGAGGCACGGAGAAACCACTGGCTTATCACTCTCGTAAGACGTGAACTTCTGTACTGAGAGTTCATGATACAATTCATCATTCTCCGTAGCGCGCGCGGGCACAGACAAATCTTGAATGGCCGTTAAGAACCTTTCTCTTTAACCAACGCGCGCGCTTATATTTTGTCAGCGCCTCCCACTGCGCTAGAGTTCCCGTCACTATCTGAGATTCATAACACACATTACATCATTTTCTATAGTTATCTAAGAGGAAATTTGAAGATGGCTAATCGGCCGCTCGTGCTTAATTGTCCAGAATGCGGGAAACCATTGAAAAAGAACAAGGGCGAGGCTAGGTACAGCTGCGAAAACAGCGCTTGTTCCGTTATATCTGTTCGTCACCCTGACAAGCAAGGCATAATGGAGATACAATACGAGGCCAGAGCTCGCTCTTGAGTGCGCACCGCGCTTCAGTCAATCAAGTTTCGCGCCGCACGTTGGACACCTAACCGGATAATTCTCTCCATTCATCATTTTCAATGCGCAACCAAAACAGATACAGATATTGCATTTTGGGCAATGATAGTTTGCTCCCTGAATACGAGTGCCGCACATATCGTAGAGTCTTGTCAAGCAACAGTCAGCCAACGGTTTCGCCCCTTCCTGATTAATGGAAAGCGCACCTTTGAAAGCTAAAAGGAATTTGCCGATGTGACCTAGATGCGACCGTGAGAGGACAGTTGAAGTGAAGGAATGGCAAGTTCTTTTTTCTCTAGGTCATAGTTTCGATGTGAATTTCATATTATGAAACCTTATACACTTGTATGGCGCGCGCGCCATAACCTCCGTTTTTAGTGTACCTCGTTGATGCTTTTGTATACAGACTTTACATTTGTCAATCTTCTGGATGTTTCCAGAATCTGGTTATGCGATAGATGTTATGCGATAGATGTTATGCGATAGATTGAGCTAGGTTCAACTATTTCAGAAAGTCTATTTTTCGATCGAGCGACCGGGGCGTTTTGATTACTTGAGAAGTTCTGTGGCTTTTTCGATGGCAAACCTAATTCGTTCTGTGCATGCATAGTCATGCACACTTCTGTAATACTCTTTGAATCCTTCAGCAGTCTTAATGTCAAGACCAGTGAGCTCTCGGCATGATGTGGCTCCAAATCTTTCCTTGAAAACTCTGATGAACTCGTCCACCTTTGACCAAGTAGCTTGTGGGTTTTCAACATTGCTTTTTCTACCGTACTTGATTCCGATGGCCATGGCTACGCCTGATATTGATCCGCAAGTAAGTCCGTTCAACGAAAAACCAGCACCAACACCAGTGGCTATCTTCGGGATCAATTCTGATCTGACACCTAAGAATTCAGCAAGCGGAAGAAGAACGCTTTCACAACAATTGTATGGCCGACCTTCAGGGAAGTTGGCTGGCCTTTGCTGGAAATTCTTAACAGCTTCCTCCTGAAGATTTTTCACGATTGACAAGGAAAACAACCCTCTTCAGAAAATTGGCCGCGTGGTTTTCAGACGTTTGGAAATACGAAGATCGCTTTATCTTCGCAACTTTCTTGCTTCTTCTTGTGGAATGGCAACCAGTGTTTCTGTTGCAGCCTTGTCAGAGAACATCATTCCGGCCATCATAGCTTCCTTTTCGCTTGGAGCTTCATAAAGTATCACCATGTCGTATCGCCTAAGCGTGTTCAGAACCTGATGTATTTTAATGCCTGCAGGCGGATGTTTCATAAACTTTTCAGATTTCTTACTGAATTCCTCGTCAACTGCTCCTCTCATCTTGGCTAATACAACGAATAACATTATCACACCCACTTGATTGTATATGCTTCAGCATTTTAGATTTTCCGTCGCACGTACACATAATGCCGCAACTATTCGGGCGGTATAGCGCGCGCTTCATGCTAATGTGCACTGGCTATGAGCTTTTTGAGTTCTTCAATGAATTGGTCTTGGGCCACTATGTGACAAGCATGTCCATCGGGCAAAATGATTACCTTGGGATTTGACTCCAACACCTTCGAAAGCAAGTCCACTATGCCAGGGTTTTCTCCGACCGAATCCTTTCCCTTGATCAACAAAACAGGCTTGTCACGAAGTAATTGCAGTCGAGCAACGTCATCCGTGTGCTCTATCACCGTGTGAAGACTCAAGAGCGCGCGCGCAATAAATGAGTGTTGAATACAATGCTCAATGTGATGCCTGAATATTTGGGTGGAGCAGGATGAACAAACTAGTAGCCGTAGTCATTGCGATAATTGTAGTTGCTGCAGTTGTCATTGGAGCTGTTTCTTACTACAGCCTTACACAGAAGAGTAAGGAATTGCCAACAAGCACTGAACACGTGGGTGGCAAATACAATGTTACACTCAGTTTCTTCAACAGCAGTGGAGCCCAAATGGAATATACAGATGAAACTGGAAGCCATTCGGGTTTCATAATTTTTGAACCTCAGATGAGGACTGGTTTGGATTGGATCAAGAATGCCACACCCGAAAACGCAGTGTTTCTGTGCTGGTGGGATTATGGCCACATGATCAAAGGCTACGCCGAAAGAAGCGTCGTCGCTCGAAATCCCTCACACGAGTGGATAAACATGATTGCAGAGCCGTGGCGCTCTCAAGTAACCGAGTTTGATCCAAACGAAAAGATCGTGGACATCGCCAAGGCCCTGACGACAAGCAATTCTACCGAGACGTTGCAGACTATGCAGAAATATGGTGCTACATATGTTGTCGTTTACAAGGATGATTTGCTCAAATCATCCTGGATGTACAAAGTCGCCGGGTTGGATCCGCCCACTCAATACGTAACGTACCAGAATTCTACTTACACATTCACCGATGCTGGAATGAACACAATGATCTCCAGGCTTCTGGACAACAGAGACACAGGCCTCACCCTAGCCTACCAAGATGCCGTGATGAAAGTCTACGAGAAAGACTAGAAAGCGCGCGCGAGTGGCACACTGGGTAACACAACAGCTACGCTTACCGGCACGCAAGTCATTGTTCATCCTCAGGGCCGCATGATCCAAGTAAAGGTCAATCCCCCGAGATTTCCATTCTTACTTTCCCTATTTCAATTGGCCATAATTGCGCGGGCGCAACTCGAAGGAGAGAAGTTCTAGAAGAAAATACCATATCTGTTAAGTATGGGTCCAAACAAAACCAACTTGCATAAAGGAGCATAAACAATGATGAAACTCAAATTGTTGACTTTGACTCTAGTGCTTGCTATACTGATGCCCACAACTCTTCTGTCAACATGCAAAGCTCAGACAGAACAAGTGTCACTGAAGTTCAACGCGGTTGCTACAGGGGAATGCCTGGTGCTAATTGAGAGTATCCTCGGTCCTCAACCACCAAAAGCATTTTTCATAGCGCGAGGCGCGATTGCAATCAGCGGCTCCGCATTGGCCACCGAAGTTCCACCAAGCCAAGACGTCCCATTCCCATACTACATCACAAATGATGGTGTCAATGCGGTCGGTGCGATTTCCGCAAGAGGGGAGGGCCAAATGATCACTGCACACCTCTACTCAGAAGGCGAAGTTAGCGGGCTATTTGCAAACTTAAATGACGCAGACTGGTTCTTTGCAGGAGCTCTGCCAGGGGGATCATTGACTCCATCGATGTCCTACGAGGGATTATACAAAGATTCCACAGGGGTTCACAAAGTATCTGGAAAAGCCGCGGTTCTTGCATGTCTGATGGGTGATCCTGGTTCCCAATTCTGGGGAATCGGAGCAATACTTTTGAAACCAGACGGCTCTCCGCTGCTGTCCATAGTATGGGCTCTCACTGACGTAACTCTAGGTCCAGGCGGCGCAATGGGCACTCTACATGCTGCAAACCAATTCATACACTCCGTAAGGGTTAGAGCGCCCTAGCTTCCCTTTCTCTCTTTTTCTTTCTTTGTCATGGGCAGGTAGCGCGCTAGCGTGTTCCTAAATTCCTCTTTTTAAGTGTGATAGAGTTGATTTGCGCCTTCTGAACGATGCTCATCGTATCCCGGCGTCCATCACTATCCATAGACGGAGTAAAGCCGGAAGCACAAGATACTCTGCAAACGAATTTAGGAAGCGCGCGCGCTACAGTGACATCATACAAATCAGAAGAATGCATAGTGTAGCAATTGAGATACGGTCTTTGTTCATTTCTTTCACCACGAGTAACCGTTCAGCGCAAAACCGCTTCCTACTTCGATATTTTGCAGTACTCCAACCACGTGCATATCACCATGACCGACGAACTGGCCTTCAACAATCTGGTTGCCGTCAATTGTCGGATGCACGATGCGTGCCTTTGCCACTCCTTCTACGATCCTGCCGTTATCGAATGTTATCACGAATTGCACTATACTCGTTCCTTGAGCATCATACAAACCATTTGGACCCAGCCTCGCCACAAGCATAATGGTCAAGTCTACTCTTCCAATGCGATGATTGCCATATTGATCGCCGAACTCATCCGTCACAAAGCCCCATTGAGTTCCATCAAGTATGAACAAGTTCTCGTTGAATTCTACTTTGCCTCTAAAGTTTTCAGGAGCAGCATATACCTTCACAAAGAACATTGACTGATTAGGTGCAGCATTTGCCAGTGGCATCAACGTGCAGAACAACAAAAAAAATGTGAATACTAGAATCTTTGATTTTGACATGATCAAAGCCGGTACCTCTTCTTGTCGTCGCCTGCATAAAAGCTCAACTGAAGTCAGTTAAAAGCTTTCAGAAAGTATCTTCTAGAACGGAATATCATCCACCTTAAAAGGCTGACGCGCGCGCTATTAACTAAGTAAGGTAATAGCGTAGAAACAAAAAGTTTCTTCCTTGCGCGCGCGCAAACAGCTAGCGCGTGCGAGTTTTCCCGCGGTAATAACTCACTTTGCGGTCTCTTGGTTCTCTTATCCGCTATCGCCAAGAGAAGAAGGGAGGCTATGGGTAATGTTCTAGGAAGTGGTCTGCCAATATTATGGGTCAGTGTTTTCCGAAGTTTATGGCTAAGATGATGATGTCAAAGATGTCTATGACATTATCTTCGTTAAGGTCTACTTCAGGATTCCATCTGGGATGGCCAGGATAGGATCCGAATGACAATGCTGCAAGCGTCGCATCAAATATGTCTACTATTCCATCTTGGTTCAGGTCTCCAGAAATAGGAACGTACGGTTGCATTAGTGGGTAGGGATCAAAATTGAGTGTGTCAATGACATACCAACTGTCTCCTAATCCGTCGCTTCCGGTTTCATTTTGATAGGGACCACTGTACACGTCAGTGCCATTGTAGTCGCTCCAGTAGTTTCCACCCTGCGGGTAACCCATAAACCAAAGGTTCAAGTGACTTGCTCTCGCTTGATAGGGTGTGTTGTTGATGAAGTTGTTGTGGAAAACGATGTTCCCAAAACCGACAAAAATGCCACCGTAATTATTATCTATCACCGTGTTGCCATAAACCAGGTTAGCCTGCGAATCGCTATAGATAGTTATGCCCCCAAAGTCACTGTCCGTCACGATGTTGCCGCAAATACGGTTGCCACCGCCCCCATTCCCCATAATGGTGATGCCGCCTCCATATATCCATACCTGCCACGGCACTTCTGGATAATAGAAAACATCCATCTCCCTCGGGACTTGCGCGAGCCCTCGCTGCCACCAGTCAGTCAAGAATACGCTACTCTCAGCCACCCGATTTTTGGAAATGAAGTTGCTACTTGCGACAGCGTATATTCCAGTAGGGTTTCTGAGCACCGTATTATTCGATATAGTCGTGTAATCGCTGAGTATAAACATGCCAACAGCGTTGTCCGTCACAGTGTTTCCCTTGATAGTAGTCCACAGAGAGGAAGCGCCCTGCGCGGGTGTTTCCCTCACGAGGATGCCGTATGTAGTGTTTGTTATCGAATTCTCTGCGATTACTGTGCTGTTTGATCCTGAAACGAACACGCCTTGAACGTTATTCGACAGGTTTAACCCTTCGACTAGGATGTTTGCTGAATCAACTAACATCACGTACCCAGCGTTTGTTGGAACCTTCATGTCGTGCTGGTTTGTCCAGTAGACTATTGGTTTCCCGTTTACAGTGTTAGACGTATCAACATCATTTGTCAGGAGATCACGTACGGCGAATTCGCGCTGGTATTCATATGGAGATACACCGAAGGCTTCTTGTCCGCCGCTGATATTGTTGCTCCTCATCGTCGTAAATCTTGTGAACTCTCCCAGGTAGATGCCGTTCAGATTATCCTCAAGCGTATTCCCAACGACAGTGTTGTTGTTGCTGTATATCCATTCGTATATGCCGTAAGCGCTCTTCGTAATGTTGTTGTTGATTATCGAAGTGTTGTTTGAAAAGAGAAGCAGTATCCCCTGGAGGTTGTTTGATAAACTGCAGGAACTTATCGTGATGTTGTTGCATTCGTTCAGCCATACGTATCCAGCATCAGCTGGGATATGTTCATTACTTCGATTATCCCAGCAGTAGACGGGTTTTCCATTCACTGTGTTGGAAGAGTCTACGTCATTGACAATTCCATGTCTCGCGGGCCGATCGCCCCCAGCGAAGAGTGGTGTTTGTCCGCCTAGAATAAGCCCAAAGTTGTATGTGTTGTCGGTCATGTTGTTGTTTCTAAGTATGTTGTCGTTGGTATCTCCTTCAAGGGTTATGCCGTGTCCATTGTTCAAAACAGTGTTGTTGATTATGATGTTATTAGCAGAGCTGCGAAGATGGATGCCGAACAACGTGTTGTTTGCTACGATGTTGTCGGAGACGGTATTGTTTGCACAACTTCGTAGCAGAATACCTCCATAAAGATTGTCTATGATTTGGTTGCCTTCTATTCTACTGCCTGTGAACGCCGGAAGTAATCCCCACCACCACACAACAACACCGTATTCTCCGTTTCTCACTGTAAATCCGCTTATGCTAGAATTATCACTCTCAAGCCATATTGTTCCCCTTTCTCCTGTTCTGTTTCCATCGACAATCGTATTATCCCTGTTTTCTCCGACAAGAGAAACTGTCTGGTTTACCCGCACGTTTTCATAGTAAGTCCCGTTGTGCACAAAAATAGTATCTCCATCACTTGCGGCGTTTATGGCGTCCTGTATTTTCGAAAAGTCTGCTGGTCCATCATCATCCACTGTCCAAGTCCGCGGTCCCGCCTTAACCGTTTGAGTCTCAAACCCCAAAGTCAACATGCTCATTACAAGCAAAGACAACATTAAGATAGAAAAAGTCTTCCGCAACAATCCGACTGTCCTCTCTCTAAACTCCAGATGAATGCGCGGTGATAAAAGAGTTTTGAATGAATCAGCCATCATCTTCTTCACCCACGGTTTCTGTTCACGCCCTCCCATAATGCAGACTCAGCCTCAATGATCTGTGCACGCATGCGTGTTCCTAAATCCGCTGAAGCGCAATAAGTTGAGTCCCGTACCTCTTTTCTGGAGTTTATCAATGAAGGGATGCGAGACTCTTGAGACCTTGTTTGGCAAGGTCGATTTATCCTTTGTTGAGCCAGTGCTTAATGAGTCTTACCACGTGGAAGGCTTTGTCGGCAGGCCGCCGAGGAAGCCGCATGGCGTCTTCAAGGCGCATCTGCCGAGAAGGATGAGGCATGTTTCGAGCGACAGAATGCTTGTGAGACAGTTGTGGAAGGATCTGCGGTTGAGGCGAATATGTGACTTAGAAGAAAGCGAGCCTCCATACGGGATAGCAGTGTTGTCCAGGTTCAGGAGGAAGGTTAGACCTGAAAGGTTGATGCGAATCGCTGACCACGCCATAGAAGTGCTTGTCAAGAAGTAAAGAATCAGGGGCGAGACACTAGCGTTGGATTCAACGTTCATCAAGGCCCACAGCCGCAGAAGCCTTGACGACCGCACGGCTACAGCGACCCTGAATCAAGGGTTGGAAGAGCAGTCAAGACGAGAGACTTGGGCTCAGGCTTCACTTAGCCGTGGACGCTAAGAGCGAATTGCCCGTCGCCATGACCGTGACCCCGGCAAACGAGAACGAGAAGAGAGACTCTCTTGAGTTGTTTGAGGAGGCGTCACGCCAAGTGAAGCTTTGGAGTCGCGCGTGCGTGGCTGACCCACAGTACGGTTCACAGAGCCTCAGGGAAGCAACGCTCAGGCAGGGATCTGTGCCGGTCATTCCGTACCCCAGAAATCAGCAGAAGGGCATCAAGGGCGTCCTCAGGATCGACAGAAGATTTAGGAGTCACGGATCCGAGCACCTCAGAAGGACATACAAGAAACGCGTCGGAGTCAAACGGGTCTCCAGAGGACTCAAGAACCTCGCGGGCTTAACCCAACACAACCTCTGAGGACTGGCCAAAATCACGTTCCCCGCCCAACTCTGCCTACCAGCCAAACTACTCACAGTCCTAGCTGCGCTCAACACACACAAACCGAGCAAAACGAGAAGCATAAGATACTTCGCAACCTAATTTAGGAACACGCGTGCGCGCTTTGATCGAGTGTGCTGTGTGGAAGCCCTCCATTTGAGGGAAGGGTTAAGCGAAGCTTGAGATGCGATAGACACGTGCAAATTCCTTGTCCTTATCCTGCTTCCAACCCCTTGAATGAAACCTGAATCCTGCTCCTTTTCCGAATCAGGTGTTAGAATCTCAGAGGGATAAGTTATTTATGTCTATTCATCACTATTTTGTTTTTGGGGATGAGCGGTTGACTGAAGAAAACGTCGTCGAAGTGGGACGGATAACGCATTTTTTCTCAAAGATCAGCGTCGCCGTCATCGAACTCAGCAAGCCCTTGAAGGTTGGCGACACCATAGTTGTAAAGGGTCCAACGACGGATTTTGAGCAGCCTGTCGATTCGATGCAGATCGAGCACAAAGACGTTCAGAAGGCCGAAGCAGGGCAAAGCATCGGCTTAAAAGTTTTGCAGCGCGCTAGAGAAACTGACCTAGTGTACAAGAAGCTGTAGGCAGCTTCCCCCTTTTTCCACTCTTTATCTGACCGGTTCTTCCCAGTCAGTTGCGCATCCGCCTTCTGGAACAAGAATTATCGTTGTTTCATCCGGGATAGGCATCCGCGGGTTTTCTCTTACGCTGAGGAACATCCCTGACTTCGTGTATGCTTAAACTGCAACTTGGTTGTAGAATCTGCCCTCGACGGGATGATAGACCATTTCCATGAGGCACTTGAATCCTTTCACTGAAAACTCGCTGCACTTCTCCCTTATCATCTGGTCAACGGCATTGATGACATCAAGAATAGAAGCGTCATCACCGAAAGAAAGTCGCAGACCGCTGGGAAAAACCCAGCTTACACTGGTTTGTCTGATAATCATAGTGACGGCTTTCAACAGTCAACCCCCAGCATGACCCCGCATCAGACGAATGCGGCCTGGTAGAACTATGCAAATTCCTCTCAAAATCTCTTTCCCACGACCAGAGGACATGAGCCCATCAACATACATACCGATCATCCATGTTCAAAAAGTCTCACATGAATACATAGGGTCACGATCAACACGCTAGGGAAGAGGGACAGGCGTTTCAGCAAGCTCTGAGCATGGCGGATCAAACCAGAAGAAGGCGTGATCGCATAGTGCATCAAAAAGTTACTACCCCTGCCCAGACTCTCAGCCAAGCCCCAAGTACGTACTCGCCTTCAACCCCGCGCAAAGTCAGAGAGGCCTTGCCCAACGCCTACGTGCAGTACTAGTACCCTAGGGGGGAGGGGGAGGGTAAAATAGACGGGGCCAAAACGCGAACACAGGGATGTAGCGCTCACTGAGAATACAAGAGAAGCAGCTGAAAGATGAAATGAAAAGGCAAACAGATGCCAAGCCCAGCCGACGCACATGCCAAATCGTCACACTGACAAATGGATACCTTCAACACACGAACTGGAAATTTCGACCTGACAAACCTGTAGCCCAAACCTAGCGCGCGAGTGTGAGGAAACGAGCGGTCTATTTAACGATCTCGCCTGCGAGATAAGTTGGAAACACGTCTGTAACTCTTACATTCAACGTCTTGCCGAGGAAATTGTCACCGCTCTTAACCGTGACAGGTTTGTACGCGAAATTGCGTCCCACCCAAGAACCTGGCGCCTTGCCAATCTCGTCGACGAGGATGTCACCTCTCCAGCCAACCCACTGCTTGTTCTTCTCATAAGCTACCCGCCTCGCAAGAGCCGCTGCCATACCGCTTCTGCGTTTGATCTCGAACGGAAACACGAAGTCTCTCTGCATCTCAGCCGCAGCTGTTCTCGGTCTAGCAAAAAACTTCGACACATTAACTACGTCGGGCTTCGTCTCCTCAATCAAACGCAAAGTGCGCTCAAAATCCTCTTTACCCTCACCTGGAAAACCGCAAATAACGTCTGTGGCAACAGTCAACTCTGGAAACCGAGCCCTAAACGTGTCCACGACCCCTTTGAAATCATCAACAGAATAAAATCGCCGCATCCGTCTCAAGATTCGATCGTCACCACTCTGGACGGGCAGGTGAACGAACTTGAAAATCCTTCTGTCACGAAACACGTCGACCAGCTCGTCAAGGATACCCATAACCATGTTCGGAGTCATCATGCCAACTCGAACCCTGAAATCTCCATCAACCCTGCACAAGGAGTCCAGAAGCTCAACTAGGCTTGTGCCAACGTCTCTTCCATAGCACGCAGTGTCCTGTGATGTCAGCCAAAACTCGCGAAAGCCCTGACCCACGTCTTCTACAACTCTTTCAACTATCTCCTGAACGGCGTAGCTTCGCAAGCGACCTCTTGCAAAAACCACGCAACAGTACGCACATGAACCGAGACAACCATAGCCAATGGGCACGACGCTTACAACCGAGCTCTGCTGCAGCCGGGGCAGTGTCAGCGCGGGCTTGCGATCTGAACTTCCATCAAGAGCCATCACTTTCTCACCCCTTAGAACACCGCTCACAAGTTCAACGAGCCTCTCACCAGCTGCTGGACCAGCAACTCCATCAAACTTCACTTCCGCCAGTAGCCTCTCAAGATCGATCAACGGCAAGCATCCGGCAACGATCAGCTTCTTGCCCTCAGGAACCCGTCTGCAAACCTCGATCATGCGATCTTCAGTTGGACCCTTCACAGCACACGTGTTGTAAACAACCAAGTCGGCACTCGAAACCGAACCTACCAGCTCGTGCCCAGCCTCAGCCAGGCACCCAGCTAGAACCGCCCCGTCCGCCTGGTTTGTGGAGCAACCGAAACTTCGCACGAGAACTCGCATAGCATTCCATCGACATGCCTTGAATGCTTCAACAAGGAATAAAAACATAGGGGTTCAGGCATTAGAGAATTTACAGAAATCTGCGAGAGAAGTTAGGCAAGCTTTAAAAAGCCAAAGGCTGACATGTTAGGAACATATTTGCAGCATGTTATAAGGAAGTATAAGTCTGCGCAGAATTTTATAGCCTACACAGAGGGAGATGCGTATTGAAGTTAATAACACTCTACGTGCCCGAAACTTATCTGAAAGCCTTAGATCAACTCGTGTTCGAAAGGTTCTATCCAAACAGAGCTGAAGCCATCAGAGTTGCAATCCGTGACTTGATAAACGACGAGCTTTGGAGGAGGGACCGGGTTGACTAAAATGCGTCGTACCGAAAGCGTCCTCAACTACACTTGGCGCTACACGACGGATCAAGGAACTCGGCAACCCGATTACCGTCGTATTGCAGTGATAGGGGTTGGGAGAGTAGGCAACGACACTGTGACGAAACTGATGAACACAGGTGCGACCTCTGCCCAGTGCATTGCCATGAGCACTGACGTTGCGCATCTAAACGCATCAAAGGCCAGCCAGAAGATTTTGATTGGAGAAAAACTCACCAAGGGCCGAGGGGTAGGCGGCGATCCTGCGCTAGGCAGGGCAGCGATCGAGGAGTCCAAGAAAAGTGCTGAAGACCTACTTTCAGACATCGATATTGCCTTCATAACCGCGGGGCTAGGCGGTGGAACAGGTGCAGGTGCCGCACCAGTCGTTGCAGGGATTGCAAAACGAAAAGGAGCAGTAACTATAGGTATTGTGACAATGCCGTTTAAAAAAGAAAAAGGCCGCGACAGGCATGCAGCCAAGGCTTTGGCGGAAATGCGAAGACAGTGCGACACGGTAGTGGTGATCGACAACGACAAGCTTATGCAACTTGTTCCTAACCTTCCAATAGGCGAAGCCTCTAGAGTAGCGGATCAAGTTTTGGCAAACATGATAAAAGAGATTGTTGAAACAATCTCGACACCAAGCCTCATCAACCTCGACTTTTCAAACTTCAAGACTATCGTCACCCATGGCGGGATGGCTGTCGTCGGAGTTGGCGAATCGGATGCGCCGAACAGAGCAGAAGAGGCTGTGCAAAACGCTTTGAGAAACCCATCGTTGGACGTTGACTATGCTGGGGCTACTGGAGCCCTGATACACGTCATTGGTGACAATCGTATGACCATTGAAGAAGCAAACCACGTCGGCGAAATCGTCACAGAAATGATGGACAGAAATGCCCTCGTTATCTGGGGTGCAAGCGTGGACCCACAGCAAGAAGGCAGGCTGAAAGTCACCTTGGTAATGACAGGTGTGAACTCGCCCAACAGCCTAAGAAGCGTTGGAGCAATAGCCCCACAGCTTTTCAATTTGGAACCAAACGCAGAACCTGAAAGGCCAATAGACATAAAGCTAGATCTGTACCAAATGGAGACCGATTCACAGTAACAGGACAGTTGTTCGAAATAGCTCTTTCAGTGCCGTCTCTAAGCATGGCCCAACATCTTTTTTGAGGACATCAGTGTGGATATCCATGTTTGTCATATTGCCTAGTTTGAAATAACGCTCTAATGCCTTCTCGACTCTCGCTCTTGTGTTAGAGGCAAAAGTATGGTTGACTGTCCAAAGTGCGGCGAGCCTATGGCCAAGGGAAAAAGAGGCAAGTACTTCTGTGAAAGCGCAAATTGTTCGGTCATATTTGTGCGATGTCCTTCTTTCCCCAGCAGAACGAAGCTTGTCTCCTCGTCATTAGCAACAACACTTCAGTCCATAGAGTTCTCACCCCCACCGACTGTTTAGGTCTGCGACAACTGAAGAGAATCCAAACGTGGACGTGAGCCCGAACTTTGTCAAGGCGAAAGGTGCGAGTGTGCTCATGGCCACGCTGAGAGGTCTTTCACTCTACTTCTGGGGGATAGCACTCTAAACTTTAATGGCAAAAATGCAGTATTCCTTACCCATGGTTCTCGTTTGAAGAATATTATATTTGGCTTTGGGATTAAGAGCTTGCGCTATGCCTTTCTCAGCTTGTCCAACCGCAATACACAGCTTTGGTAAGAAGTACTTTTGCCAAGCACATCGATAACAATGGTAAACGACTCTCTTTTCGCTTTTCTCGACTATTGCGGCTTTCATGCCGAAAATCTGATCCTCAACGTCCATAGCGGTGATGATGTCTTCCATGCGACCACCTAGATGAAGCATGCCTTTCAAGTCTTTTCCAAAGTCAAGGCCCACTTTGTATGAAGCATCAGCGATTGTCTTGGCGGGAACAGTCTTGCCGCCGCTTTTATCCATTTCATCATAGACAGCCCTGTACAGCTTCCCGACACCTTTCAAAACGGCTTCCCACTTCATCGACGAAGGAACATACCTTTTTGCAAGATGCTTTTTCCAACCCATTCTTTTCCCAAATATCACATTCATGTTGTTCAGCTTATAGCTTCACTTCGTTTTCCATATGAACCAACAGTATCGCGCACCTTGAAGACCAAGAAGAAGACCATCAAATCAAGTCGAGCAGAAGCGTGTGTGTTCCCAAATTCCCTTTTTTCAAGCGTAATAGAGTTAGGCTGAAAAAGCAAGCCGGTTGATGTTGAAATGTATTTGGATAATATAGTAGACCCGAGGGAGGGAGAGTGAGAGCACACGCAAACGGAAAACCCAAGAGCCTGAATGGTCTGTGGGCGCTTTCTCCAAACGCCCTTTTCAACTGCGATAGAGCTAAGTCACGTTACGCCCTCTAAGCGATGCTTGTTCGATCCAAGACAAATCACCGTCCGCATGCTCGCAAGGCCAGAAAAGCAAATTGCGTCACAGACGAATTTAGGAACACGCATCCGCGCTTGCTTAAATGATGATCCAGTTGTCTGGATTCTGGTAGAGCACTTTAGCATCGCCTTGCCACAGTAGGTCAGCAAGCGCAAGAAATTCTTTGCTTGGAAGCCTCTTGCTCATGTTAATCATCCTTGTGAATATCGTAAATTCCAATATAAACCGTGTTGCAGACGTCAAAACATATCCAAAACTGACACATCCCACAGGCAAACTCGGCCTTCAAGACTCAAAAAATAGGTGAGAACTCGGCACTTGTGAAAAACCGCGCGAATACCTGACGTGCATCTCCGTTGACGTTCCGCTTCTCTGTTTTGTCTATGTTTCTTCTCCGAGCCCGAATCTCCTGCGTAAGACAGAGATCTCCCTTTTCAATCTCACAGCTAGAGGTATTGCCTTGCCGAAAGGTTGGCACTGTTTCCTTCTTATTGCGTTGACAATGTCATCGGCGTCAGGATCAGCATCGATCAGCGTGTAGGCGCAGCCTATTTCAGGACCGTAATGGGCGTCGCTGCCGGCTACGCGGGCTATTTTAAGCCTAGAAGCAATCTGTTCGCCGCGCTTTACAGAGTGCCTGAAAGGAATCGCGGATGAGTTTATCACTTCGACGGCGTCAAATATTGAAGTCGTATGATTGCCCAAACTTCCTTTGAACATGGCTCCTGGATGACACGCAATTGTGATTCCCCCCGCATTGTGAATTCTGTCCACAGTTTCCTCTGCTGTCAATCCCTTTGCCACTGGATCTTGAATGTTGAGCGCAAGGATATGGCCGTCCGAGCTCGTGATCTCCATTCCTGGCAGAATCAGAAAATCTTTTTCCTTGGACATTCTAAGTGCGCCGTCAAGTCGGTCATGGTCGGTAACCGCAACGCCATCCAGACCTCTTTTCTTGCCGTAGTACGCAACCTCTTCAGGTCCGATGAGGGAGTCGACCGAATAAATGGTGTGTACGTGTAAGTCGATCTTTAATCGCAAATTCTCAAAGCCCCAACGTGATTTCAGACCGCATTTGCAGACTTCTCCTGACTTTTTGGAGCTTCTCTTCCAACTCTTCGGGGTTATCCTCTATTTTTCTGAACAACGGTTTTGCCTTTGCAATCCTGTGGTCCGATGGTAATGGCTTTAATGCTTCGTCCCATTTCTGTTGATGAACGCTTCCGGACAAGTTGAGTGTCTTCCATATTTCTTCAGCAGCAACTGGAACGAATGGAGCTGAGACAATTGCCAACGCCTTGACCACTTGAGCTGCCGCATATATGACGTTCGCCGCTTTTTTCCTATCCGTTTTGATGAGGTTCCACGGTTCTTTTTCGTTCAAATACTGGTTCCCTATTCTGCTGATGCTTATCATCGTGTTTGCTGCGGACTGCAATTTGCAGGCTTCAATTTCTCTCGCGATTGTTTCTGTCTTTTCCTCAAGGGTCTTCAGGATTTGCGCGGCATCTTCGTCTGCACCTTCAGCCTTGGGGATCGCGCTATCGAACTGAGAACTGATGAACGTTAATGTTCTGTGTATGAAGTTGCCGAAAGTGTCGTTCAGATCAGCGTTGACCTTCTCAGTGAACAGGTCCCATGAAAAGTTTGAATCCTTCGTTTCTGGCCTTGTTGCCATTAAGAAGTAGCGCCAGTAATCTGCATGAAAGAGTTCTAACGCTTCGTCAATCCAGATCCCTACTCTCTGGCTTTTTGAAGCCTTTTCGCCCTTGAACTGCAAGAATTCTGTTGCTGAAACGTTCCAAGGCAGGTTGTAGTCTTCGCCTGAGGCCAGCAACAATGCAGGGAGGATTATCGTGTGGAAGGGGATGTTGTCTTTTCCTATGAAATAGTATGTTTTGGCTTCTTTGTCAAACCAGTACTCTTTCCATTTCTCCGGTTGTTCACGGTTCTTGAAGTATTCGATCGTCGCTGACACGTAGCCTAGGACGGCTTCTACCCATACGTAGATTCTCTTATTCTCTGCCCCTGGGAAGGGGGCTTGAATTCCCCAGGTGACGTCCCTCGTTACTGCTCTGGGCTTCAAACCTTCTCTTATCAGGCTTATGCTGAAGTTTTTTGTGTTGCTGGCTAATTGTTCATTATTGCTAAGGTAGGCGCTTATCCGTTCGGAAAGCTTGGGCAGGTCAAAGTACCAGTGTTTAGTCGTCCTCAAGGCAGGTTTGCTATTGCAGATGGCACAATGGGGGTCTATGAGCAACGTTGTTTCTAGTAGTCTCCCACAGCTTTCGCACTGGTCTCCGCGAGCGTGCTCATAACCACAGTATGAACATTTTCCTTCAACGTACCTGTCGGGGAGAAAGCGACCACATCTCTCACAATAGAGCATTTCAGTTTCCTGCGTGAAAATGTACCCGTTGTCATAGATCTTAGTCAAAAAGGCTTTAACGAATTCCTTGTGCACAGGGTTTTCCGTTCTCGTGTAGTTGTCAAAGGATATTCCCCAGGCTTTGAAAAGCTCAACAATCTTCGCGTGGTTCCTGTCCGTCAGTTCTTTCGGCGAGATACCTAGCCGTATGGATTCAACCTCCACCGGCGTGCCGTGTTCGTCTGAACCGCTGACCATGACAACATCTTCACCTTTCACCCGGCAGTACCTAGCGAACACGTCTGCGGACAGTATTGAACCTACCATGTTGCCTAAGTGCGGAGTGCTGTGCAGGTAAGGCCAAGCGGACGTGACCAGGGTTTTGAGTCTCAATGCAGCTCCAACATCCGTCGATGCGATTACTACAGATCAGAAGTTCAATTACTTAGACTATTCGTTTCTCTTTCAAGCGGAGCTTCCCCCTTTCAGCGATTCTAGAAGGGGGCGCCAGCCTATACGGGAAACTCGTGGCCTAACAAGCCTCTGCAATGGGACTTATTTTGGTTATATCGTTCAACACTGCGTAAGCCGTCTGCCTAAGCCCTGAGAACTGTGCTGAGACGAAGACTTGCTGCGATGTCTTGAACGAAAGTTTCAGCCCCATATGCCCTCCATTGACTGTGGCCAAAGGGTCGTCCAACGGTACAAGCCGTGGTTCGACACGCATTTCAAGCTTAGTTCCTCTCTTTGAGATTTCGCACACCAATTTCACTCTCTTCTTCAGTTCTTTAGCTTTCTCAACCATCGGCCCGACGTTCCTTATTCCTTCCACCTTCACGTTCTCCAGCTTCGCGTCGTTCTTGAAGAGCGAATTGGCAAGTATCACCACTTTTCTGGCCGCATCTATTCCGTCTACGTCGTCAGAGTAGTTTGTCTCGGCCCACCCTGCTCCTATGGCATACTTCAAGGCGTCTTGGAAGTCTCTGCCCTTCTCCATTTCGCCTATTATGAAGTTCGTTGTAGCGTTGAGTATCCCCTGAAGACTCAGAAGCTCATCAGCCCTGAAACATGAATCAATCAGGCAGAAGATGGGAACATGAGCTGCAACCGTCGCCTCGTAAAGGAGCTTGACACGGTTGCTCCTGGCCAGCTCCGTGAGGCTGCTGTATGCGACGACAAGAGGACCCTTGTTGGCCGTGACAACGTTCTTTTTCCTCATCAAGGCGGTCCTAACGTGGGATAGGCCCGGCTCGCCTGACGGGGTCGACGGCGTCAGTTCCACGACTACGTCGCTTTCGATGTCTCTAATGGCCTCTGGTGCCGTGTATTCATTGACATATTGACTGACGCCTTTCCATCGATTCTCCTTATGCTTCAGCACCTTTCCTAAATCTAGACCTTTCTCATCCACTGCCGTTCCTTTCGAGTCGGAAATTGAAACTATTGTCAGTGCAACTCCGAGAGCTTTCAGAGTGTCTTGTTTCTCTCTTATGAGAGAGAGAAGACTCTTGCCAACACTTCCCAAACCTACGACTTGTATCTTCATGCAGAAAGCCTTGTTGATGCGCATATTTTAGGCTTCGTGGACTCTTTTCGTTGAATGAGGAATTAGGCTTAAACTATCAAACAAGTGCAAATCTTGCCTGAGGAAATTCGAAATAGTCATAGATTGCGAATGAAAGAATAGGAAAAGGGTTTGATTCAGCTCAAGCGTGAGTTTCTAACTGGATTTAGCGCGCTAGCGTGTTCCTAAATTCCTCTTTTTAAGTGTGATAGAGTTGATTTGCGCCTTCTGAACGATGCCCATCGTATCCCGACGTCCATCACTATCCATAGACGGAGTACAGCCGGAAGC
>Ga0187886_1001415_pt1 | contig 21909 bp, 22 predicted proteins | sample June2016WEW_20_1_FD_133001 | JGI IMG/M metagenome (GOLD analysis project Ga0187886, IMG submission 133001) | Peatland microbial communities from SPRUCE experiment site at the Marcell Experimental Forest, Minnesota, USA - June2016WEW_20_150 | ecosystem: Environmental > Terrestrial > Soil >... | reverse complement strand
GAATCGCTCCATCTCACGCTCCACATCACCTTCTTTCTTTCTATCCTTCCTCTTCCCCACTTCCAACCCTATGATAGACGCAGATATAAGATAATTCTGTGACTTTTGTACCACTAAATAGCGGCTATTTAACGGTGGAACAGTCATGACACGGGCATCGGCTCTGAATGTCATGATTTTGTAATCTTTTTCGCCTCCGTTTTATAACTATTCCATTGAACGGACTCTATAATTTTATTGATGAATAGATTGATGGAAAGCGAAAGTAAGGCCAGATTTGCTCATGACTTCACCGCAACCGATTCCGAAGGCAGGGCGGTACAACTTTCAGATTTCAAAGGGAAGAAGCACGTTGTCCTGGTATTCAACCGGGGTTTTACCTGACCGTATTGCCGCCGGCACATGGCGCAGTTGCGCCAGGAATACCAGAAATTCATCGACCGCCAGGCCGAGGTTATCGCCGTAGGGCCTGAAAACGCTAAAACTTTCAGTGCTTTCTGGCGTGAAAAAAAGATGCCGTTTATCGGCATTCCCGACCCCAAACATAATATCGCCAAACTCTACGGGCAACGGATAAAACTGACGAAATGGGGCCGGATGCCGGCACTGGTGGTAATCGATAAAGCTGGCCGGATACGCTACGCGCACTACGGTGAAGACATGACCGATATTCCCACGGATGAGGAAATCCTGTCTTTACTGGATGATTTGAACAAGGAGTCAGCCGGAAAAACCATATAATACCATAAGGTTCCCTCGGAACATGGTTAAAAGAACAGCCTCGATTCGGTGACCAGAGTCGAGGCTGTCCTATTATAATTTGACCGGCTAAGCTACTTTCTGCGCCGGAAGACTATTGTCCGGGGTCCCGCTTTCCAGGTTTTCCGAACGAAGTGACATTGTTTACCGTTAACACGCCCTGTGTCATCAGTGCCGAGCACGCGCACGACTATAATGAACTCCTGTATTTTCTCGGGGGCAACCCAATGAATTTCTTCGATTTCGGAGCCAGAGCCGAGATATTACTGGGCGATACAGATGAAAAACACGTTATTGATACCACCGCCATCGTTTACATCCCCAGGGGATTGATGCATTGTCCGATTTACTTTAAGACCGTCGATAAACCGGTCATGTTCATGCATATTTGTTCGTCAACCTCATATAAAAGGTCAAAGGGCGATTTAACCACCGGTCACCCCGTAAACCGCGAACGATACACGCCGGAGGAAATAGCCAGGCTGAAAAGACCGGCTGGCAGACGCCTGTTAAAAGCCTGAATATTGCGTAAAAGAGCTGGCGCTTGAAAACACCTGCCAACATCATTATTGGTATCGCGGTGGCTTGGTGGGGATAGATTAGCGCACGTCGCTAGCGATTTATGAGCGATACAGGCGGCTTGGCAGATGGTGGTGATAACCATGACGCGTTCTACCTTCAATACAACGCGCCGATGGATTTAAGATCCAAGTGAGCCGCACAGGACTCGAACCTGTAACCGGATGATTAAGAGTCATCTGCTCTACCACTTGAGCTAGCGGCCCACGAATACCTATTTTATCATTTTAAAAAGCCCGATGGCAAGCTATCAAAGCCGGCAGATAGTTTAAGCGTCGATATAAAAAGCTCCCCCGCTTAACACGGGAGAGCCTTCTATCCTGTGGATAATATTCGAAGGCTGGAGGGTAATTCGCTAGTTTTGAGCGTGGTCGGCCAGTTTTACTTTATGCACCGGCGCCAGCAGATTCCCGTCTCCAGTGATAATGTCCTTATCAGAAATGACATCGAATTCCTCGTGAGCACTGCGGAATTTCCTCATCACTTCATCGTGCACAATGAATGATTCCTTTTCATCTTCCAGGTTCTTATCCTGCCTGTTCTTTTTGTTCTTCCGTATCCACAGAATAATCATAACATCCTCCTCATTTGCAAATTTTGTCAGCTTTCTTTTCATCGTTTATCGGCCTCTTTTCCCGGGCAGGCATTACTGCGTCAGGGCCTGATAACTTAGTTTCAGATTATCGCTGGAATGGGAAATAAAACATAAAAAGCGGGACTTAAGCTATAAACAAAGTGTAAATGTTGTACGGAGGAAATGGGGAAATTAAAAACAAAAAGGGCTTGGCTTTTGGCGGCCAAGCCCGGAAAAACGGCTGGTGATATACCTGAAACAGGTCTTAGTTTTAAATTGTGCGGGAGGTGCCGGTTACGGCGGTCCTCCGCTTTAGAGTCTCCTCGATACGCTTCTTCAATATATCCGGCCCGAACTGTTCGGAGAGATATCCTTCCGAGCCAAGGTTAAGGGCTTTGACTTTACCGCTGCCGGCGCCCCAGGTGCTAAGCATCATGATAGGAGCCTGGGTCCACTGCCGTAGCTGCAGACATATCCCGATACCATCAAGGGAGGGCATAATAATATCCAGGATGATAAAGTACGGGTGTTCCGCATCCAGCACTTCCTTAAGATATATCCCGGTATGCTGGGTGTTCACTAATTCATAATCATCTCCGTTGAGCTCCCGCTGTAAAAAACTAACCAGCACCGGGTCGCGGCTGACGCTTAGAATTTTGGTCTTGATTATCATCATGGCCTCCTCGGAGTTAATTCGATTATTCAATAATGAGATTAACATCCGGGGAGTAAACGGGGCATAAACGGCCGTACGATTAAGATAAATATATTGTTAATGACACGGTCAGCGGGGAGGAAAAAGCGTTAAAAAGGGCAGAAACGCAAATAAGTTTATATAAAGATGAAGTTAAATGTCGTAGATTACCTGATTATCGTAATCATGAAGGCGACGCCAGTACTGGCGCGGTCAATCCAGATGATGTTCACGTACGAAAATGCTCTGGACGACTCAAGTGTCCTTACGTATTCGACGACCCTTTCCTGAATCGTTGAGGTCCCCTTGATAGTGATTTGCCCGGGGGTGATATCTATCGTATCAAAAATAGTGGCAGGGGGCAGGGATTGCGCCAGGAGCTTGACATCGCTGACGCTGTCCCGGGGACTGAATACGCTTTGACTTTCCTGTTTTAACTGCTGGGCAGCTGCCAGCATACGACTGATGCTGTCCTCGGTCTGTTTGGCCTGCCCTGCGGAATCCTGTTTTTGCGCTAATTCCTGTTTGGCTTGCTGAAGCCCGGCTTTCAACTGCGTTATTTTATCTTCCGCCTGGCCCTGGGACAGGTAAGCGAATATCAAGGCGATGATACCTATCGCTAAAGCGCCCCACAGGCCCGCTTTTTTCCAGGAAATTTCAGGTTTCCTGACTTTAGTACTTTCCTCGATGATACTGGAAAGATTTGTGTCCCGGACCGAGGTTGAACCGCGAGGTTCCGGGTTAACTATGTCCTGCATCGCATCGGCTACGTTTACGGCGTAGGTGGCAAGGGGCAATCCATATGGAATGTTTATCGTTTTAGCGGGCAGCCCCTTGATTATTTCTACCGGATATCCGGTCTTTTCCTGAATTAAATTCAAAGCGTCAGGAGAATTCGCCAGCTCACCGGTGAGTAAAATCGACGTCGTATCCGGAACGGGGTTGGAGGGGTGATTATCGTTGTAAAAGCCGGTCATCCGCGTAAGTTCACGCGTCAGCTGACCGGCCATGTCCTGCAGGCTGGCATCGACCCCCGATGAAGGGACGGTATGCATGCCGACCGGTACACCTTTAACGATAAGCGTAAGATTAGAATAGTCCGGCTCGAAGTCAGCGATAATAGCGTAGTTCCGGTCCGCCAGCGAGGTCAGGGAAAGATGGGGCAGGCACAATAACGACGGCTTGACGCCAGCTTCCGCGGACATTTTTATCAGGGTGTCAACCGGCCGGCGGGCGATGCCCGTTACCAGGAATTGCCGCTCGTCTTTTTCTCCAGGGTAAGCCCGCCAGGATAAATACATGTCTTCCGGCGCAAGCGGCATTTCCTTTTTCGCCATTCTCATGATAGCTTCAGGTAAAGATGCGGGGTTCATTTCCGGCAGTGTGAAAAAGCGGTAGGAAAACGGTAGACCGTTCAGGCTGAAAATTACTTTATCCCTGGGGAGCTTGCCGGTGGCGAACAGCGCTTTTATCTGCTGGCCGGTAGTCGCAGGTTCGAGAATGAAGCCGTTTTTAACCGCACCCGCCAGCGGTTCGGCACCCCAGGCTACCGCGCCGCCGTTCTGGAACGCCACATACCTGATGCTCGTAGAGCCGATGTTCAGCGTCGTTATTCTCATGGCGTGGCACCTTTATCGCCGGAAGCGGCTAGGGCGGAAATATCGATGCTTATCCTGACGGTAACCGTCGTATTGTCCCCGGAAAAAGCCACCGCGCTGGCAGACCCTGACTGCCGCGTGAAAGAGAGCTCCGGGACCACCAGTGCTTTGTAATCGCCGTGCTGAAGCCTGTAAATGAACTCATTGGCCTGTGTAAAGCTGCCGGTGATGGTGCCGGTAAGTTTGAGGATGGAGTGGGACTGGTTGCTCTGGTCTGCGGACCATCCCTGCGAGGTGATAGGGAGGACTTCTACATGGCACTCCCTGGATAAACGGATAATGTAATCAATTATATCGTTGCGGTTGAATGCCGGCGGATAAGCCGCCTGCGCCGCCGTCAAATTAGCAGTGGCTGCGGCCAGTCTGGACTGGAGGTCGGGCGATGGTGCCGGCGTCTTTCTTATCTCCTGCCTGGCCTGGTTTATTTCTCCGGTCAATGAAGCTATTTCCGCGTTTTTAGCGACCCGATTTTTCCAGACGACGGCGTTGGCCGCGATGACGACAATCAGCGCTACCAGAATAATCGCGGCGGTCGAAAGCAGTCTTTTTTTAAGTTGTGCGGGTGCTCCTGTCTTCACGTAAATACCTTTTCCTGAATTTATCACAATCTACTCAAAATGCCAGGTCAGAATGCTGGTATCGGTGCTGTTAACGCTCGCGGACACATTTAAAGCGCTGCCCCCGGCGCTGGAAACGATGCTGTAAGTAGAAGGGTCCCCGGTCTTGGCGACAATGATATTGACTGATAGCCCGTTGACGGACTCGCCCAGCGCATAACTTACATTATCTCCGACAAGGGTCAGATTATTACTTAATCCTCCGTATTTGAGGTTCCAGATGGCATGCTCGGCGCCGGAATCGGTTGCATACTGCGCGGCGAGCCCCTGCGCGTAAATCCTCGAGCCGATAAGGCTGGCGCCGGTATGGTTCAAAAACGGCGGTATCACCAGGGCCCCCAGGGCTATGGCAATCAAGACCATCGGTAAAGCCTGTCCTTTTTCACCGTGTACCATGTCATTTCCTATGGCGACGGGCGCATACTTATCCGGTATGTCCCGTTCTCGCTAATGTCCCAGCGGCCGCCCGGCGCCGCGGTGATATTCATTGTAATCAAGCGCCCTTCGACCGAGAAACCAGCGCTGGAAATACCCTGCGCGATGGTGCGGTCGGAACCGCCGCTGACGCGGTGCAGCGCATCGCCTTCCAGCGCATAAGTTACGGACGAATCATCCGGCAGGGTCAGGGTCAGTCCGCTGCCGCCGCTGGCCGATTTCGCCGCCTGCCCGTCGAGGCTGACCCAGTAGACGGCGTTCTGGACGGCGTGCTGCGCGTTAACCTGGTCGCCGCCGCGAGCCGGCACGGTCACCGTTTGCTGCACCACCAGCCCGAGCACGATAGCGATGACGCCGGTGATGGCCAGGGCAATCATCAATTCCACCAGGGTATAGCCCCGCTCTGCTTTCATCGGTTTACTTTATAGTCCTCCGCGGTAATGACGACGGCGCCATCGCGGGTAACGTTCGCCGTGATTTTCTGGATATTGCTATTGGTGCCAGGCACCGAAGCCACCACCACCGCGACAGCGTAGCCTTCCGGCGCGCTCACGGCAGGGTAGGTGGTGGCCGAGGGATTATAGGCGTAGCTTTTGGTGTATTCCAGCTGGGCGCGCGCCAGGCCCTGGGCGATTGACTGACGGTCGTTTTCTCGGACCGCCAGCGCCCCGCTCGACATCGCCAGTACCAGGGTCAGAATGCCGCCTCCCAGTATCGCGATGGCCACAAGGGATTCCACCAGGGTGATGCCCCGCTCGCCCCGGTCGATTAATGTTTTGCATAAACGTCTTAAGGCGTTTTTCATAGCTGCCGCCCGTACCAGCGAATCAGTGCAACGTTCGGTATATCGAATATATCGGGGTGATGATAGATAGACCGATAAAACTTATAATGAGGCCGACGATGATTATCGAGGCCGGTTCGACCATCGCTAAAAGCCTCTGTAACTTCTGGTCGAGCTTTTTCTCGTAAAAATCGGCCATGGTAGAAAACGAAGATTGGAGCGTCCCCGTCTTTTCGCCGATGTAGACCATGTCCACCAGGAGCTTGGGAAAGACGGGGTTTTCCGCCATGGGCTGCGATAGCCCTTTCCCCTTGATTAGATTCTGCCGGATTTCCTCGAGAGCGCTTTTAATAATCCCGTTATCGATAACGCCGAGAACGCTGTTAAGGCTCTGCGGCAGAGTCAGCCCGGCCTCCTGCAGCATGGCGGTGTTGCGACAGAAACGACAGATGTTGCGCAAGACCACGACAGGCCCGATAACCGGCAGTTTTAACGATGTTTTATCCAGCCATCGTTTGCCGGTAGCGCTTTTAACATAATAGATGACCGATAAAACAAGGGCGGCCAGTCCCAAAACCAGATAATATTTATCGTGAGACACAAAACTGGTCAACCCTATAAGTATCCTCGTCGCCAGGGGCAGGGTAGCGCCCAGGGAGGTGAATAGATTGGTCAGCGACGGCAGCGCGACGATGGCAATAACACTGATGACGATTGTAGCCATTACTACCAGGAAAGCCGGGTAGGAAAGCGTGCGGCTTAGGTTTTTGGTCACCGCGGTTTCTTTTTCGATGTAGCCGGCCACGAGCCTCAATCCCAGAGGTATGTTCCCGGTCTGTTCACTGACCCTGATAACTTCCCGGTAATGCGCCGGCACGAGCCGGGGATACCATGATAAAGCTTGCGAGAGGGATGAGCCCCCGGAAAGCTTTTGTCCCAGCTTGTTGATGATTTCTTTTAATTCCGCCTGCGGCGACTGCTCCGCCAGGAGCGAGAGGGCCTGGACCACCGGCATACGTGAGTCTATCAACGTCGCCAGCTGCTGGAACAGCTCGATAATATCTGTTTTGTTGACGCGATGCGACCACCGGAACAGGCGGGTAAAGCGGAACGGAGGGGTGGTTTTCTTCAAGGTGAGAACGTGATGGTATCCGGCCCTGCGGAGGTATTCCTCGGCCATGTCCTCGCTCGACGCATCGATAGTGCCTTCGACGAGCTTTTTATCCAGCGTATAGGCTTGGTACTGGTACATCGTTTTTCCTTCACCGGGCGCAGTCCCTCGTTAGCCAAGCCCGAAAAGGCTTTGCGTCACTTCTTCAAACGTCGTGATGCCTTCCTTTACCTTAATCAGCCCATCGCGTTTCATGGTCAGCATCCCCTCGCTGACGGCCATATTCTTAAGTTCGCTGAAACTGGCATGCTTCACCAGCAGGTTTTTAATACCGTCGCTGATGATGAGCATTTCGAAGATGCCCGTCCGGCCGCGGTAGCCCGTATTGGCACACAGGTGACAGCCGGTACCTTTATATATGGCCGTAAGCTCCTCCGACATTTCGCGGGAGAAAATTTCCTGCTCCAGCGCCGAAGGGGCGTAAGCGGTACGGCAGTTGGGGCAGATACGGCGCACCATGCGCTGGGCGACATTGGCGATGAGTATCGTGGCCACCAGGGACGGCTCGACACCGAGGTCGATAAGGCGCGGCAGCATGCTCACGGCATCGTTGGCGTGGATAGACGAAAAGACGAGGTGGCCGGTCATGGCCGCCTGCACCGCGGTGACCGCGGTATCTTTATCCCGGATTTCACCTACCAGTATGATATCGGGGTCCTGCCGCAGCATGGCGCGCAGGCCGCCGGCGAAGGTTATTCCTGCCTTGGAGTCGACCTGGCTCTGGCTGATATCTCCGAACTGGTATTCCACCGGGTCCTCGATGGTCATAATATTGCGCTTTTTATGGTCGAGCTCATTAATAGACGTGTAAAGCGTGGTGGTCTTGCCCGAGCCGGTAGGGCCGCCAACGAGAATCATGCCGAAGGGGTACTTTATCAGCGAACGGTATTTTTTTAGGATGTCCGGCAGCAGGCCCAGCTCCGGCAGGGTAAAAAGGGACAGGGACTTGTCTAGGAGACGCAATGTGATGCGTTCGCCGTAGATGGAATTCGCGGTGGCGACGCGGATATCGATATTGCTGTTGCCAACCATCACCGAGAACTGGCCGTCCTGCGGCTGCCGGGAGCGTGCAACATCCATTTCCGCCAGTATCTTGATTCTGGAGGCAAGCTCGGCATGGGCGCTAAGGGGCAGGGAGTTGACATCGTGCAATATCCCGTCGATGCGGTAGCGCACCCGCAGTTTGTCACTCTGCGGCTCCAAATGTATATCCGAAGCCCTGTCCCGCGCCGCCTGCTCGATGATAAGGTCGAGGCTTTTGGTGATGGGCGTATCAACGGCGAAGGCAGGGTACTCTCTGGCCCCGGACTGGCCGGTGGGAGCGTATTGAGTTACTCTTTCCTGGATTTCATCAGTAGAGCGGTAGTAAATATCGATGGCGCGGCGGATATCGGCGGCATTGGCGAACGCTACCTCGATTTTCATGCCGGTGAGGGTAAACACGTCACCTATGGCGTTATAATCATCCGGGTCGGCCATGACCACGACGAGTGAATCGCCCATGATATTCAGGGGGATGAGCGTGTGCTGCCTCGCCATTCTTTCCGGGACAAGCTGCAAAGCTTCAGGCTGGATAACATGGGTTTTTAAATCGATAAGCGGGATGTTCCATTCGATGCTTAGGAATGACGCCAGCTCTTCCGCCCGGACGATTCCCTGGCTTATCAGAATCTCGCTAAGCTTTTCGCTGCGCTCTTTTTGTATCTGGAGGGCGCTTTGCAGTTGCTCGGCGGAAATAATCTGCATTTTAACGAGAGATTCGCCGATGTTCGTGCCTGGCTTCTGGTTGGCAACTATCATTTTCCTTTCTCCAGGTGCGGCACTTTGGCGATGGGTTTGGGCGGGTCTTGTTTCATCGCATTGTGGGAAATAATGTAACGCGCAATCTGCCTTATATTTTGCCCGAACTGGCTGTTCAGGCCGGATTTAATGATGGGCAGGTTCTCCAGGTAAGAAAGCTGGTATACCTTGGCATCGAAGGATATTACCCCCGCGAGGTCGATGCCAAGGTTGGCCTCGAAATAGGGTTTGATGCTGCCCATGGCCGCGGCAGAGAAGGTGCCTTCGGTGTCAATCAACATAGCCGCGATTCTGCCGCTGGGGATATCGCTGAAATTAAGCAACCTGATAACATTGTGTATCTCGGAAATGTCCTTCAGTTTATAGCCACTGGCGATGACGACAAGCTCGCAGGTAGCCAGCAACGACTTGGTCAAGGGGGATGGTTTAAAGGGCAGGTCGACCAGCAGATAATCGGTCGTTCCGCTCATGCCTTGCAGCATTTCAAGGCTGTTATTGAAGGCCTCATCGCTTTCGGCGGAGCATTCCATGATATGCAGTATCCTTGTCCCCGAAGGCAGGACTTCACAGGCCGGCTCCGCTTTCCCGGCTTCGCCGGTCGTTTCCAGGACGGCACGACCCTGGTTTTCCCGGGGAGCCGCCCTGTTTTTGGCCGCCTTCTGCGGGGAAGTTACCTCGACCAGCGTGACCTGTTTTTCCATCTCGGTGATAGCCGCCGCTATCTCGGAGAGCAGCACGGTCATGCCCGAATTTTCGCCCGAATTAATAAAAGCGATAATACCTAATTTGCCGTCAGGCCTGACGAGGAGGAGGCGCTCAACGCGGCTGATGATGGTGGAAGGCGTGGCCGGTTTGGCAAGGTAATCATTGGCGCCCGCTTTGAATCCGATAGCGATATCTTCTTCACGGGCTTTGCCGGAAATAATGAGGATAGGTATTTCGGCGGTCTGGGCGCCGGAGCGCAGGCGTTTGCATACCTCGTAGCCATCGACTCCCGGCAACATGACATCAAGGATAATGAGGTCAGGGGCTTCTTTCTGGGCAGTGATGATACCTTCCAGCCCGTTAGAGGTCGTGATGACCTGGTAGCCGCGCTGTTTCAGGGTATATTCCGTGAGCCTTAGCGCCGTCGGGTCGGCCTCTATTATCAGTATCTTTTTCGCCATAGTTTTTCTCGGGGTCGGTGCTTACCGGGCGCCTGCCAGCGGCAATATAAAATTTAATGTACTGCATTTTTTCATTCAGGCCGTCCGGCCGGATTCATCCGCCGCAGGCGTCTCATCATCTGATTTTAATTTATCGGACAAATCATCGAGAAGCCGGCCCAGATTTTCACTCTGCTGGACGACGATGGCGAGGAATTCCTTGCGCGTGGCGCTATCGGTAATATCTTCATCCAGCATCAGTCTGGCGAAGCCGGCAATGGAATGCAGGGGAGCGCGTATCTCGTTCAACACGCCGGGCGTCAAGGGCGGCTCCGGCTTAGCTGGCTGTTCCGCCTGTTGAGTTTCATCTTGAGACAGGGCTTTCATCAGCTTTTCCGGGTCTTTGACGGTCTCCTCAAGTTCATGTCGGCTGGCGCTGATTTCGTTTATCGTCATGCCGATGATGTCCTGCTGGGCTTTAATCATCGCGTCGTTGGCCCTGATAATGGCTGTTTCCGCCTCTTCCCTGGCTCTACGGCTGTCTGCCTGGGCCCGGTTGGCAAAATCGAGCATGGCCTGTTTGGCATTTTCGGTCTCTTCCTCGGATTTTTGTCTGGCCTCGATGGCTGTACAGACGGCATCTTCGGAGGCTTTCTTGATAATGTCAGCTTCTTCTTTAGCCTGCCTGGCTTCTTCACGCGCCCTGGAGACGACTTCATAAGCCGACTGCTTGGTAGTGTCCGCCTCTTTCTTAACCTGTTCCATTCTTTCACGTACCTGTTCGTAGGCGCGCTGCTCGGACTTGATGATAGACTCTCGGGCTTTCATCGCTTCGAACTTGGCTTCTTCCATCGCCTTCTGGCTTTCCAACTGGGCCTGTTTAATAGCGGCCTGGCATTCCCGACGGACTTTCTCGGTATCTTCTTTAGCTTTCTGGGCTTCGGCCTGGGCTTCACTGATAGATATCAATGACTGCTGTTTGATAGCGTTGACTTTTTCGGTGACTTTCAGCACCTTGTCTTCCAGCGCCGAAATGGCCGCCTGGGAATTCTTTTTATATGATTCGGCTTCTTCACGGGCTTTGGCTATCTCATCCTTGGCCAGCCTGATGGCGGTGTTCGCTGCATCCCGGGCGGCTTTCACTTCCGTCTTGGCTTTGCTGATTTCCTCCGCGGCCTGGCTCAAGGCCTGCTGCTGCGCCTGGCTGGCAATCAGCCCGGCGGCCTTTTTCTCGGCTATCAGTTCTTCTTTGGCCTGTTCTATCCACGCTTTAGCCATGACGATAGCGTCTTCCGCCTCCTGGCGGGCGAGAACAGCTTCTTCACGGGCGCGGATGACTTCATCCTCCGCTTCACTTTTAATCCTCTCGGCTTCTTCCCTGGCTTTTTTTACTTCGTCCTGGGCCTGGTTGACCACTACCTTTGAGGCTATCCTATCAGATTTAGCCTCGCCCAATATCCGGGCCGCCTTTTTATGGGCCTGGTCATCGGACACGCGTTCGATAACCTGGCGGAGGTTCGGGGGCTGGAATGCCGGACTGCCGGCATCTTTTTTCGTTTCCGTATCCAGCTTATTTCCGAAATAGGCCTTGATAATATCGGCAAAGGCGCTCTGGGGAGTGGCGGTGGTCAACTTTTTCGTGCCGCTGACCGGAGCTACAGGTCCGTGGCCATCAGCAGGCGATTGGTTGTTGGGAGAGTTATTGTTCTTGATAACCTCATCAAAAGCCTGCGCCAGGGTCTCGGCTTTTTTGACGGACTCTTCCCGCTCTTTAAAAGCCTGGCTGATAGCCTTCCTGACGGCCGTTTTAGCCAGCTCGGCGTCTTTGCTGGCCCTGGCCAGCAGTTGCGGCGCACTCGCGACATCAACGGCCGTCTCGAAGTCTTTCACATTATTCTCTAACTCTGCCTCAACCGATGTTTGTTTCTCATCGGTTTGAGAGTTCTTCTTAGGCACGGGTAGATTAATGGCCATAGGGCACTCACCTATAAATTATTTTCCCTAAAGACCTTACGGTGGATAGCCAGTGGTATTCTGGGAGACAAGACCAGACGTGCTACAATCATACGTCCCCTTGGTTTTCAGGAAACGCAGATAGCCGGGATATAGGGGAGAGGCAGAGTCTGGGAACGTGCTCATGTCCTGTTTATTATTGGCTTGGGTCACAGTTGAGTTATTAGTCACAGCCATCATCGAGTCCATCGCCGTCTGGACGACGGACAGTTCCGCGGCGGCTGCCTGGATGTGACCGTAAGCCACGAAGCCGGAGACGTTAGGAATCATGATGGCGGCCAGGACTGCCAGCAGGGTAAACACGATGAGCAGCTCGACCAGGGTAAATCCTTTTTCTCCTCTGCGGTGCTTCTTAAACATTCTGTTCATTTGGGGGTTCCTCCTTTCTAAAAATTTTTTTTATGAACAGCGTCATTTCTATTTAACGGTCTGTGCTTCACAGGTGCGGTTGGCTTCCGAAACAAGCGTCCTGACGTCCCTTTCCGTAAAGAGACGCCAGCTCCGCCTATCGCGGCAGTCAGGGATTTCAAGGTTGTCTTCTTTCAGCCAGCGCAGCAGGGTGCTCCGGCTGATGCGGGCTATCTGGCACACCTCCGAGGTCCTGTAGTAAGTCTTATTATTTATCTTTACCGGCATGCCGTAACCCCCCAAGGGTATTAAAATGGTATCATGGTACGATTTGACATACCGTGATACAGGTCAATGTGTATAAAATGATACGTTTTTTACGATAGAGCGAATAGTAAGGTATCCCCCAAATAACACTAGGGATAGTACCGATGTTCGAATGGGAGAGTCTTCAGGATAGACGGAGGTATCCAGAGACGCACGGGCATTATCAGGGAACGGGCGGAACATAAGTTTATTTCACCGCCGACAGGTGATAGCCCACGCCGGGGATGGTCTGGATGTAGCGGGGGTTCTTGGGGTCGGGCTCAAGCTTGCGGCGCAGCCTGCCGACAAACACTCGCAGGTATTCTTTTTCCGAAGAGTATTCGTTGCCCCAGACGCTCTGCAGCAGCATACTGTGGGTGAGCACTTTGTCCGAGTTTACGGCCAGGTGCTGCAGCAGCGAGTATTCCGTGGGCGTAAGGGTGATGTCCTTGCCGTCCACGGTAACGCGCCTCTTGGCGAAGTTAATTTCCATGCCGTTATAGTTAAAGCTGGACTGCGCCGGGGCCACGGAGGGGTCGCCGCGGTGGCGGAAAGCCGTCTTGATGCGCGCCATCAGCTCGGCGATGCCGAAGGGCTTGGTGAGGTAATCGTCTGCCCCCAGCTCCAGGCATTTTACTTTGTCGTTCTCATCGCCGCGGGCGCTTAAAATGATGATGGGCACATCGGACCATTCGCGGATGCGGCGGCAGACTTCCACGCCGTCTACCTTGGGCATCATCAGGTCGAGGATAATAAGGTCGACGAAATCTTTCTGCACCGCCTCCAGAGACTCTTCACCATCGGTGGCGGTGACGACCTCATAGCCCCTGGCTTTGAGATTGGTGCTCAATAGCCGCAATATGGCCGGGTCATCGTCTACAATCATGATACGTTTTTTATCCATAGATATATCCCCCTTCAAGCCACCGGGAGGCTGAAGCTGAATTTTGCTCCTTTACCGGGTCTGCTCTCCACCCAGATTTTCCCCTCATGCGCCTCGATAATGCCACGGCAGATGGACAGCCCCAGTCCCGTACCCTTCCTCCGGCTGGTCTTGTGTCCGTTACCCTGGAAAAAGCGTTCGAATACTTTATCGTGCAGTTCCGGAGGAATGCCGATGCCTTCATCGGCAACACTCATGATGACTTCTTTCCCCAAACGTCGGGCTTCAATTCTTATGGTGGTATTATCGTCGGAGAATTTCACCGCATTATCCACCAGGTTGGTCAGCACCTCTCCGATACGAATATCATCGGCTAACACCGGCGGCGAGGAATCGGGGATGCTGATATGCAGATGGTGTTTGATGGTGATGCTTTCCAGCCGGTCCTTTACCGAGTCCATGATTTCCGCAATCCTGTGCGGCTTGCGATTGACCTGCAGGGCATCGGCTTCCAGGCGCGACATCATAAGCAAGTCGTCCACGAGGCGGGTCAGGGTATCGGCATCTTTATCGATAGAGACCAGGAACTCGCGCCGCGTCTGCTCGTCAAAAATAACGTCCGGCTGGAGGAGGCTATTCGCCGAGCCCTTGATGACCGCCAGCGGGGTGCGCAGCTCGTGCGAGACGTTGGCCAGGAACTCCGTGCGCATGGAATCGAGCTCGCGGAGAGCCTTGGCGCTCGAAGCCTCTTCATAAAGCTCCGCGTTACGTACAGCGATGGCAATCTCGCGGCCGATGCCGGTGAGCAGCTCGACGTTGACCGGGCTGAAATAGTGCGCGAAGCTGGTAGCTACCCCCAGGACTCCCATGCTTTCCCCCAGAATCATCAGGGGCACACCGGCAAAAGAACGGTAGCCCCCGCTCTTTAAAAATTCCAGGTCATGCTCGGGATGGCTGGCCATCTCTTCTATAATCAGGGGTTTGCCCAGGCTAAAGATATGGCCGACCGTGCCGCTGTCTTTGGGAGACTCCTTCGGGATACTCCCCGCGATTCTCGATGACAGTCCGTGATGTCCCATGAGCATCAATTTATCGTTCCGGTGGAGGTAAACGAAGCTTATTTCCAGGCCGATGCACTCGGCGACTCTTTCCAGCGCGGCATCAATGATTTGCTGCAGGTCGAGGGACTGCGATACTGCCTGGGACACACTAAGCAGGGTGTTGGCCACGCGATTATGGCGTTCCAGTTCCTCCATCAGCTGGCGGTTTTCCAGCAGCAGGTGCTGCCTTTCCAGACCGCGGCTGATGACAGAAAGCAGGTTTTCCGGGTCCACCGGTTTTTCCAGATAGGCAAAAGCGCCGCAGTTTAACGACTGAACGGCATTCTGTACCGATGAGTGACCGGTCAGCATAATAGCGATGATATCCGGGTGCGTCTCCATGATTTTAGAAAGCAGCTCCGTGCCATCGACATCCGGCAGGCTGATATCCAGGATGGCGGCATTATAGAAACGTTCTTTGAGCCTTGATAGCGCCTCCTCGGCCGAAGAGACGGTATCCACCTGATAGCCCTTAAGTTTCAGTATGCGCCGGATGATTTCCAGGAAATCCCGGTCATCGTCTACGACGAGTATGGTCTCATTTTCCTTCATTGACTCTCCTGGCGCGGTGCGGTTTTTTGCCGATTTTCTTCACGATGTCGGCGGCTTCCGCCGGGTCGAAAGGTTTGTAAAGGCAGGTAATGGCCGAGGCAGCCTGGGCCTTATCCAGGGCGTCTTTGACCTCATTGCGGAACCCGGTCATCATGACGGTGAGCAGGTCGGGATTGACCTCCTTCAAACGAAGGAGCGTCTCCAAGCCATCGATATTCGGCAGCTTGACATCGATGAAAGCTATCTGGCAGGCCCTTTCCATGGCGATGGACACCGCCTCTTCGCCGCTGTTGGCCGTCAGCACTTCATGGCCCTGCAGTTTAAGCACCCTGGTCAGGGTATCGCAGATATCCTCATCATCATCGATGATGAGAATCGGCTGGCTGCTGGCGGCCTCGGTAACCATTTCAATCAGCTGGTCTATCCTGATTGGTTTATGGATAATCTGGCGGACGCCTTCGTCCTTGGCGGTCTGTATCAGCTCTTCATCCGAATAGGCGGTCATCAGTATCACCGGTGCGCCGGGCTGCATCTCTCTTATTTTTTTAAAAGCTTCCACGCCGTTCATCTCCGGCATGACGATATCCATTAAAGTGACATCAAAGCACTGCTCTTTAAACTTGTCTACTGCGGAAGTGCCGTTGCCCGCCGTCTCGACGCAGAAACCGCGCCGCTTTAATATCATAGCGAACGTCTGCAGCAAATCTTCGTTATCATCGACGATGAGAATGGTCGGCTCATCATTCATTTCCGGGTTTACCTCCTTTTTTCTAATGGCAGTTTGACGGTGAATGTGGCGCCCTCGCCAACCCGGCTGGCAACCTCGATTTTTCCGCCGTTCTGCTCGACGAGGCGCTTGGAAATAGCCAGCCCCAGGCCGATGCCTTTGGGTTTGGTGGTGAAAAGGGGCTCAAAAATCTTCTTCATATTTTCTTCGGAAATACCGCAGCCGGTGTCCTTGAACTTTATCCAGGCGAAACTCTCATCCGAGCCAGCGTCGATAGTCAGTTCTCCCGATTTGGGCGTGCCCGGCCCGCTCATTGCCTGTACCGCGTTCGAGATGATGTTGGCAAACACGCGGCTTATCTGTTCTCCATCGGTAACGATATGCGGTGAATGTCCGTTTAGACTGGCTTTAACGGTGACATGTTCCGGGACCGTGATGTAGGAAAGACTTTCTTTAACTAAAATGTTCAGGTCCACCTTGCTCTGTGAAGGCGGTTTAATGCGCGTAAAGTCGAGGAGGTCGGTCACGATTTTATTGGCGACGTCGATTTGCTTGTCCAGCACCTTCAGCGTATTGGCCGCTTCTTCATCGGTCTTTTCGGAGAGGGACATGTTGAGCAGGTAAGCGCAGTTGCGGATGACGTTCAAGGGATTACGGAGCTCGTGCCCCACGCCGGAGGCCAGCTCGCCTACCGCCGCCAGTCTTTCGGAGCGGATGAGCTTTTCCTGCACTTGCTCGAGGTCTTTCGTCCGGAGTTCCACCTCGTTTTCCAGCTGTTCATAATAACCCTGGAGGGACTTTTCCAGTTCCAGTTGCCTGATAGCGCCGCCGATTCTTTCCACGAGGGTCTTGGTGAGGTGGTTTCTCTTTTTTAAATAAGGGTTATCGCGGTTGGAATATATTTCCACGATGCCCATGGTCTCGCCGCCCACGACCAGATTTTCCGCTATTTTACTGGAAGATTTCTGGAAATAAGGGCTTTTAAATACCTGGTCATGGAACGTTATCCTGACACTCGTCTCTTCCGGGTCCTGCATGGCCTGCGGTATCAGGGCAACGACTTTAGAAATAAGCTCGTCTTCAGAATCACTCTCTTCCGCTGCCTTGCCGATATCATAGAGACATTTCATCTCTTTCATCCTCTGGCGGTGCTCCTGTTCGCTCTTCTGAAGCATAGCAACGACGGCGCCGACAGCGCCGAGGATAATCACGAAAGCGGCGGGTTTGAACAGAGCGTTAGGGTAGTTATCTATCAAAATAGCATGGGGCAGCAGCACCAGCATGGCGATAAGCGCGGTAAGAATGGCCGGGATTACGCCGAGCACATAAGCCGCGTAGACTACCGGCGCAAAGAACGCCAGTCCAAGAATGTCGATACCGTAGATGTTATGGAAATTGTTCAGGTTATCCTTTAGAGATGACAATCCCAGCACACCGCTGATAACGGGTGAATAGTAAATGACGGAGCAGAGCAGCATCGTGGCGATGATGTAGCGCAGGTGGACATTAGACCACAGGCTTTTTTTATTCCGTTTATTCACCATATTCAGCCTCCCCCGGTACCCGGCTTGCTTTCATCTTTTCCTGCGCTCGTTTTATCGCACCATTCATTGCAGGCAATTTGGACATGGTTGCCCGTAGTTTCAGGCTACTACGGCCCAGTTAAGGCAACAACCATGATAACCCTCTATTTTATCGGGGTATTCCCCCAGTCCAGCCGTTCTCAAATTTATTTCCCTTTCGTTCCCCATTCCTTGATTATCTGGTGTATTTCGGCCAGGTCGTCCATCACCTCCTGCGCGGTCACATCCGGCAGCGCGTTTATCAGGCTGGCCAGAGGGTTTTCCTCTTCTTCGTTAATACTGAAGAGTTTGTTTAAGGAATCATTGTCATCAGGCTTGGCTTCTTTTTTTTCTTCCACGGGGGCAGCGGGCACCGCGACCGGCACCACTTTGACCGCGGCCACCGGCACCGCTTTGACCACAACGACTTTTTCCGCGCTGACCTCGGCTACCTTTGGTTCTTCACCGAGTTTAATGGAGTCGGGGTTTTCATCGACTTCATCCAGGGTGATGCCGGCGTTTTCCTGGTCTTCCGGCTCGATTGATAGCTCCTCGGCCGGGCCGTGAGGCCTGGCGGGAGGGGTGTCGATTATCTTGGTGATATCCTTAGCCGCCGCAAGTCCGTTCAGCTCTTCCGCCGCCTTTTCCAGTTTTTTAGTCTTGCCGTTCATCTTTTTTCCAATTTCGGCTATTTTGGCGGCCTTGGCATCTTTCTCCGCGGGGGCTTCTTTTTTACTTTTTCCCCCCAGTTTGCCCAGAGAAAAATTATCAAATACTTTAATATGCATAAGTACCTCCCTTTTAGCGGAACAGCCCCTCCCGGTAAGCCTTGGAAAGAATGGCGTAGAGCTCATAGAAATTGGTCTTTCCCTGCTCGTGGATACGCCGCAGGACATCCGACCTTTGCTTTAATACTTTATATATCTGTCTTCTTTTTTCTTCCGGCAGGCCACGCCGGGGCGCGATTTTATTCTCCAGCAGGTAGGAATTCTGGAAGCCGCGGAACAGGAAGGTGTCATCCACGGGATTCCAGTTAAATACTTCGATGAATGAAAAGGAATCGGCGATAGAATCATAGTTGACGATTTCATTGATGCTGGTAATACGCCTGGCCAGCGAGCCGTTGGCCAAACGCACCTGCTGACAGATGATGATGACGTTAAGATTATCCACGTATGTCTTGGGCACGTTGATGGGGTTGCCGGTGACACGCTGAATGAGCTTGGATACGGAGGCCGCGTGGAAGGTGCTCATCGTCGCGTGGCCGGTCTGCATGGCCTGGAAGGCGATGGCACCTTCGGCACCACGGATTTCACCGACGATAATCAGGTTCGGCCTTTGCCGCAGGGCGGCCTTGAGAAGGTCGAACATGGTCACTTCCGAGGATTCGCCGGACTTGCCGGAGCCGCGGGTGACACCGCGTATCCAGTTATGATGCGGCACCTGGACTTCAGGCGTATCCTCGATGCTGACAATCTTGGCCTCGGGCGGGATGAAGGTAGTGAGGGCATTCATGAGCGTTGTTTTCCCGGAGGCGGTTTCCCCGGATACCCAGGCGTTCATGCCTTCCTGGAGAATAATTGAAAGATAGGCCGCCATATCGTAGTTAAGAGCGCCGAACTGAATAAGCTCCAGTATGCTTAACGGCGTATCGCTGAATTTCCTGATGGAGAAGTTACTGCCTCTTTTAGATACGTCAGTACCATAGACGATGTTGATACGAGAGCCGTCCGGCAGGGTAGCATCGACGACCGGTTCGCGGAAGGTGACCGGGTGCTTAATGCCCTCGGCCAACTCGATGACAAACTTGTCCAGGACTTCGTTGGTATCGAATCCGATGCTGGACCTTAAGCTGCCGAAAATCTTGTGCTCGACGAAGATATTGCCGACTCCGGAACATGATATGTCTTCGATGTTCGGGTCAAGTATCATGGGGTCGAGGGCGCCCATACCTTCAAGCTTGCGGCGGAGCAGGTAACGAAGGCTGGTATACTGGAACCTGGAAATATGCAACTTTCCTTTGCTGCTGCCGCCGGTCTTGAGGAAAAGCGGTTTACCGCCTTTTTTACCGTCGTGGCCAGTGCCTTTGGTCTTGTCTTCTTCCCCTTCAGGCCGGGCTTCGGCAATATCGGTTTTAGCGCCTACGGCGGCAAGCACCGGGGCTTTATACCCGGCAACGAGGACCAGCCTGTCAACGATATTCATAATAATCTCAAAGCGCTTGGAGGAATCGGCCACGCCTTCGAGCTCTTCTACATGGTCGGCCAGGCGCAGCTCTATTTCATCCAGTATCGCGTCCTGGGCGTTTATCAGGCTGGGCTCGACAGCGATGTAGTTGTTCCTGATATCCTCGCGGTTGGCCATGACATGAATGAATACGCCGCCTCCTACTTTGTAAATAAGATTGGGATTCTTGTTCCCTTTCTGCGCCCTGGTCACTTTTTCAAAATACTGCGGGATGCCTATTTTTTCTATCGGAAGCATGCGCAGGTACTGGAGAAGGTGCGGGCTTTCCTTACAGGCCTGCTGAAAATCGGGGGGGAGCTGTGGGTAGATAGGGCATTTATCCAGGCTAGCACCGCATTCCTCCCCGCACTCCCCGGGACAGGGCTTTATTTCAAACGGCAGCTTAAGCATTCAGGCTCCTAGACTCTAGCCTTGGCGAGCGGTATGATGCGCATGCCGAGCTTGGGTTCGATGTTGAAACTGACGACATCACCCGTAGGGCGTTCCGCCCCGCGTACTTTAAGGACCTCCATGAGTTTTATCATGCTGTCACCCACCTGCTCCAGGCGCAGACGGAAACGGGCATCGCACAGCGAACGCGTGCGGGAAAGCATGTCTTCCTCAAAAGCGTAAGAGTGCGCCACCAGGATGATGGTGCGGCCGTCATCACATAGCCCTTTGCAGCGTGAAAAGAAATCGATAATGGCCACCGGGTTGCTGTGCGCCACGAGCAGGGTAATGGAATCGACGATAATTAGTTTAAATTCCTGCGGCAGCCGGGAGAAATGAAGCGTTAAAACATGAAACGGCTTCTGGCCTCCCTGCATGCCGCTGCGGAAAGTCAGGGGATAAATGCGCAGCTTATCGGCCAGGAAATGGTCGAGCACGTACATGGCGAGCGATTCCATCTGGCTTATCAGGCTGCGGACGTTGTTCTCGGTGGTATAGTAAGCCACCGATATTTCACCCGTGATTAAAGTGCCGTTGGTCAGGTGCTGGCACAGGACGCTTTTGCCGGCATCAGAATGGCCTTCAATAAGGCAAAGAGAGCCGAGCGGTATGCCGCCGCCCAGCTTCTCGTCCACTTCCGACACGCGGGTAACGATGAACTCTTTCTTTTTTTCAGGTGCCATGGTGTTTTACCTTTCATTTGCGGGGATTTTTATTTTCCGTTACTCCATTTGACTCCGGAGTGAGATTAATGCAGAACTCCTTGTCTTCACCGTCCTCGTCCGGCAATACCAGCTTGAGCTTAACTGATTTGTCTTTGGTCTTATCGACCTCGATTATTTCTTCCTCGGCAGGTTTTTCCTCGCTGTTCCAGGAAGGGATGACGGGGTGGAGGGGTGCATCGCCTCCCGTGAGAATACCATGCAACAACAGCATCGCCTGGCTCCATATTTCCGTACTGCTGGTGATATCCGTTTCGTTTTCCGCAATATCCGAGAGGTGCAGGATGACTTCTTTAAGCTCCTGGGAAAGGTGCCCGCTGATGCCGTAGACCTCCAGGAATGTGGCTATATTATCGCGCCCGATTTCTTTATTCGCCCTGGCGACCCAGTTTATCAGGTTGGCCAGCATGTTTACTTTGGGCACGGAAAGGCTGATTTCATCAGATGTGTTTTCATATTGCATGGGCTGTTCCTCCTGCATAGGCTGCTCCTCTTCAGCGGACATCTCCGGTTCAGACAGCTGGGGTTCTTCCTGTACTTCTTCCTCAATCTCTTCCGGAGTGGTTAACTCTTCTTCCGGTGCGGCAATTTCGTCTTCCGGGGTGGATACAGTATCTTCCGGGGCAACATCCTCGTCTTCTTCGGTCAAGTTGTCTTCCGGGTTAGTCCCGGTCTCTTCTTCTTCATCAACTTCTTCTTCGGGTTTTTCCAGGTCGAGCAGGTCATCGCCTTCGGGGGGCGCTTCGTCTTCAATGGATTCCTCTGTCTGGGTGAGCACATCTTCCGGCTCCTCCGGAGGCTTAT
>Ga0187886_1001414_pt1 | contig 21910 bp, 15 predicted proteins | sample June2016WEW_20_1_FD_133001 | JGI IMG/M metagenome (GOLD analysis project Ga0187886, IMG submission 133001) | Peatland microbial communities from SPRUCE experiment site at the Marcell Experimental Forest, Minnesota, USA - June2016WEW_20_150 | ecosystem: Environmental > Terrestrial > Soil >... | reverse complement strand
TGAATCCAATGCGAAAATGAAACCCAGAACGGGCAGGGGGAAGAGTTCATTTAGTATCCGGATATAGGGGGATTGTGATCAAAACGAATGATAATTCAGGAAGAGCAAAATTCTATATTTTCGACTAATATTAGGCCGGATGAGTGAAGTAGCCACGACAGGTCTGCATATTGACCTGCCGCCGGAGCCACCTTGTGAAGCCATCCACGTTTTTTCGATACGGCTGTAGGCAATTGTCCAACTCTGCTAGTATAGAAAAAACTTTGCATCGACTGTTGTTTACCTAAGCAAAGCTTCGGATCGGAAAACCGGCCCGGAGCTTCACTTTGACATTCTGTTAAACGATATCTTCGTTGTTGGGTCTGACTTCTGTTCAGGTGATTTTAAACTCCGCCCGCAGCGCCCGGTCATCCAGCGAGTGCTGGCCAACAATCAGCGTATAGCTGGTTGGTTCCGCCGTCCAGCCCGACTGTTCGTCGTAATACGCGAGATCTTTGACCGGGATGTTCACCTGGACGGTTTTAGTCTCGCCCGGTTTCAGCCCAACCCGCCAGAAAGCCTTTAACTCCTTCGGCGCGCGCTCGACCCGCGAGGTTGGCACGGCGACGTAGATCTGAACAACGGTGTCTCCGGCCACCGGCCCGCCGTTGGTAACTTCCAGCATGGCGGTGAGGGTATCACGCGCGCCCAGCGACGCCTCTGACAGCCGAAGGTGATCAAACTCGAAGGTGGTGTAGCTCAGCCCAAAGCCAAAGGGGAAGGCCGGAACGGCTCCATCCCGCTCAAGCTTGCGGTAGCCATGCCATAAATCGTACGTGATCGCCTTCGCGTTCATGTCGTAATAGGGAAGGTCTTCGGAACGGGCGGCGAATACACAGGGCAGCTTGCCGCTGGGGTTGACTTTCCCGAGCAGGATATCCGCGAAAGCATGTCCGCCTTCCATACCGGGGTACCACAACATAAGAATCGCCGGGACCTGTCCGCGCCAGTTCTCGGTGATGATCGCGCTGCCTCCCATCATTGCCACCACCGTGCGCTGGTTGGACGCGGCAACCGCCTGGATCAGCGCTTCTTCATCGGGGTGCAAAGTCAGCAGTTTGCGGTCCCCACCCGGCGGCACGGGGTTGGTATCGCTTTTCGTCGGGCCAAAAAATAACATCATCGCCTGCGCGATGGGTATTTCTTCGCGAGTAGGCGGGGGAAAATATTTCGCCAACTCGGCCATCGACCCGGGTGAAGTGTACTCGCCTTCATCCTGGTGCGTGTACCCGGCAACAACAACTGCCACATCCGCTTCGCGGGCGACCTGCGCCGACCGGGCGGGATCGCTACCGTCGTCATAGGTGATTTCTGCCTGCCCCGCCAGCGCTTCCTGCAGCCCCTGGAGCGGGGTGATCACATACGGCGGGCGGGTATTCGAAGAACCGCTGTCGCCGGTGTTTGCCACGGCGGCAAGTTTTCCGATCACTGCCAGCTTCTTTACCTTTTTCAGCGGCAGCAGCGCGCCTTCGTTCTTCAGCAGTACGATCGCCTTTTGGGCCACCTCACGGGCGAGCTTGCGGTGCGCTTCACTGCCGACCACATCCAGAGAATATTCACGCGGGTCGCGGCCCTGGGCAAAACGGATCTGCTGGCGCAGGACGCGCAACGCGGCGTCGTCGATGCGCTCGAGGGGCACTTCCCCGCGCTCCACCAAGCCTTTGAGGTGCTGCTGGTGAATCATGGCGAAGGGCATCTCGACATCCTGCCCGGCCAGCGCGGCTTTCTTGGAATCGCGCATGCCGAACATGAAATCGGTCATCACAAAGCCCTGGAAGCCCCACTGCCTCTTGAGAATCTCGGTGAGCAGGGTGTGGTTCTGACCGCACCACTCGCCGTTGACGCTGTTGTACGCGCTCATGATCGACGCCACGCCTTCCTTCACGGCGCGCCGGAAATGGAGCAGGTAGAGTTCGTGGAGGGGACGGGACGCGATGGTCACGTCCACGGTGTGCCGGCCGTTTTCCATCGAATTCAGCGCGTAATGCTTGGCGCAGGCCATCACATGCCTCTGGACACCGCGCACCAGGGCCGCCCCGAACTCGCCCAGGTGGATGGGATCTTCGCCGTAGGTTTCCTGCGCGCGCCCCCAGGCCGGGTGCCTGAGCAGGTTGATACAGACGCCGCCGAAGAAATTCCCACCCATCGCGCGCAGTTCGCGCCCAATCACTTCGCCCACCCGTTCTTCCAGCTCGGGGTCAAAAGTTGCCCCGCGGCCCATGGAGACCGGGAAGGTTGTGCCGCCGTCCATGATCACCCCGCGCGGGCCGTCCGCGAAGCGCACGCCGGGAATGCCCAACCGCGGCACCGCCCCCGCCACCCAGGGATGGTCGGCGTAGCCGCCCCCTAGCATATCGGCTATGCCCGGCCAGAACGGCTGGTCCCCCGACATCATCTTAATTTTCTCATCTAGTGTGAGCTGCCCAAACAGCTCTCGCGCCCGCGCGTCGATCTGAGCGTCGCTTAGCCGTTCGGTTGTTTCCAAACCGGCAAAAGCCGGGCCGTGAAATTTAGCTTTTATTCCCATACAGCGTTCCTCCAAGAAAGAATTAGCTGTTTTTATAATAATAACTATTCCGGGCACGTAGGCGTTGGACCCGGAAGCCTGAAAAAAGAGAGAAATTTTTAGCCAAATATCATCTGTTGTGATGTATATTCAAGGATAAAAATCGTCGAATTCGTTTATCCTTGGAGTGGCCTCCCGTGTTTTGGGCTTCTTTCAGACGCAAAATTCCGGTCAAAACGGCAACCGATTCCGGAGTTATCCGGCCACCCCGGACGGGTCCCCATCATCGGCAGAACGATTGTACCTTAGACACTCGAAATGGCCCTGGGGCAACGCAGCTTGCGCTGCGATTCCCCTTCCAGCGTAATGCGAATGGCATTGTGCACCAAGCGATCCAGGGTGGCATCCGCCAGCGTGGGATCCTGAATGCGCAGGTGCCAATCCGTCACCGGCACCTGCGTGGCGATCATCGTCGACGTGTTCCCGAAGCGATCATCAAACACCTTCAAGAGATTTTGCGCCTGGATCGGAGTGATGGGATCCCGCATCCAGTCGTCCAGGATGAGCAGCGGCACGTGCGCCAATTCGCGCAGACGAGCCACCCACTCGCCTTGTTCCCGGGCCATCCGCATTTCCTCCAGGAGGCGCGAGGTGCGTTCAAAGCGAACCGCCATCCCAGATAGACACGCCTTCCTCCCCAGGGTGCAGGCCAGATATGTCTTGTCGCATTCCGTCGGCCCCAATAGAAACAGGTTCGTATGCTGCTCAATCCAACGTCCTTGCGCCAGCTCCCGCACCAGCTTGCGGTCCAGACCTGTACTGGCTTCTATGAGGGGTCGCGTGGGTTGAGCCAGTCACGCATGTCAAACCTGCCCGGGACGAACGACGAGTGATCTTTCACCTGGCCGGAATTCTGTAAAGGAAAATCCATAAGTAATCCTCCTCAGTAAATTGAACAGAGATTATCGTACTTGAGTTTTGAGTACGCGATGGAGAAATAGCACCTTTATTTCCGCTCAATTTTCAATGTGTAGGCGTGCTCACAGGGTTTTTGAGGAGGCATTTTAACATGCAGGCCGCAGTCATCTTGACGCCAGGTAAGATCACCCGGCGTCCCTAACAGGCGAATGGCCTGGATCTGTCCCGCCGGTATGCTCGATCCAGCCTTCAGAGACTGGATAACGGCCTGGCCTTCTTCGGGCCAGGCCAGGAGGAAGGCAAACAAATCTTTGCCTTTCTGGGTAAAGCGGATATCCTGAGCGGTATAAGTTGCCTGATCAGAATCCCAAATCTTCCCGATATTTTGTCCGGTATTTTGTATAGAAGGACCTTCCCCATACACGATCCATGGCCGGGTGCCGTAAATTCCATCGCTGTTGATATCCATCCACTGCGTAAAACCGTCCAAGAAACGTTCTTCGTCTTCATCGATCGTGCCGTCACCGCGCATGGGTATGTTCAGGAGCATGTTGCCGTTCTTGCTCACAATGTCAATTAAATCCGCAACTTTTTCTCTCACACCCTTGTATTTCAAGCCGCGATGGTAGTGCCACTCCCCAATACAGGTATCCGTCTGCCAGGGGAAAGGTTCAATATCACTAAACCGCCTCCTCTCCATATCCTGGACGACGGGTTTTTGCAGATGCGTTGGCACATCTTTGACGTTCAGGACTACATCAATTTTTCCGTGCCAGTCCAGGCTGGCGTTGTAATAGTAAGCAGCGATCTCCGGCGCGATGTCCTGCATGCCGAGGTAGGTTCCCAGGTCATGAACGGGCTGTAGTGCATCATCAAAATACAAAAGATCAGGATGGTACTGGTCGATCACATCCTTGACGCGTAAGACGACGTTCTCAACGAAATCAGGGTCTGGGTCGGATCCATAGGGATGCGGCCGGGTGTATAGCTCCTGTGGATCCAGGCCTTCCCACCAGAGCCCTTTGCCATCCTCTTTGGTCAGGTTTCCATCATAGGGAACACCGGCCAGAGGGCCTTCTTTGTCAGAGCCAAACGCCATCGGAAAGAACTGCCGCCAGGTGCGACTGGGCGTGCTATGGATGGTGACGCCAAAGCGAAGCCCTTGAGCGCGGGCGGCTTTTTCCCATCCACCGACGATATCTTTCTTTGGTCCAACCTCAACGGAATTCCAGCGGTGGTACCTGGAGTTCCACGCGTCAAAATTGCAGTGATGGTTACCCAGGGCGGTAAAGTATTTTGCCCCGGCGCGTTTGTAGCGCGCGATTAACGCTTCAGGATCCCAGTTCTCGGCCCTCCAAAGATTGCAGATATCCTTGTATCCGAACTTAGACGGATGTCCATAATGTTCCAAGTGATATTGATACTGAGGATGGCCCTGAATATACATGTTCCGAGCGTACCAATCCCCCATTTCAGGCACACACTGCGGGCTCCAATGCGCCCAGAAACCCAGCTTGGCATCACGGAACCATTCGGGGACCTCATAACTGCTAAGCGAGTCCCAATTCGCGTCAAAATGGGTTTTTACAGTTTGAGCCATACCATTTTTCTCCAACATTGAAAACCTTTTCTCTCTCCTTTTCTTGGAATGCATATAGGGTGAGTTGCGAGAAGCATTATTGGTTCAAAAATTGTTTATTGATTTTTGGGGCGCACCTCCTTCTAAGAGACTTAGGTAGATTTTTGTCAAGTATTGGTAACGATACCAATAATGTTACCGGTATCATATACCTGTTTTAGGTGCAAATCAATAGCAAATTTTCTGGTGATTACACATATCTTAAGGTCTCAGGAATGGGTCGTGTGGGAGGTTGGATGACTGTCAATGCGAGCATAGCGACAGTTTGCCAAACGGTTGTATTGGCTACTTCACTCATCCGCAAGAATAATTAGCCTGTAGGGGACAAGAAACTTTGGAATAACCGTGGTTAAGTCCTCCAAGAAATGCGATGGATTGAATTACTCCGGGTCAGTTGATGGGAAGCCCATCCGGACAGTTTGGGAGCGTTGTTAAATACCCTGATTCGGCTGTTCTTTATTGAAATAGACACGATATTCGGAAACCAAGCGTTTCAGATGGCTTATATGAAGTACCAGTGAGTGATCCAGACATTCTTTTTTCAAACTTCCCATGAATCGTTCGCAAAACGCATTTGCTTGGGGAGTCGGGTATGGCGTTGTAATTATCTTGATACCGGAATGATTCGCCAAAGCCGAAAAATGAGGACCGTATTTGCTATCCCGATCATGAATCAGATATTTTGGGTGTCTGCCGCAAGGAGTAGCTTCTTTTAATTGCTGGGTAGCCCATTCGTCTGTGGGCGAGTCAGTAGCACCGATGTGAATAATGCGGTGTTACTTGAGTTCCATGATCACGAAGATATAAATGGATTGAAAAAGCCAGTCGTAGGCAATTGTATTGCGTTTATAGGTAGATGCTTTCTCTATCTAATAAGATAAGATGTTGGGCCATTGCCGTCCAAAAAAAAATTACAATCCCATTACAGCCCTCGAAAATGCAATAAAAACAAGACTTTTTCAAGACATATGTTAAGGAAATGATCCTTTTCGTGCCAGGCCCTAATTATGCTGTCCAAAAAAAATCCGTCGAAAAGCCAATTTATAGGGGAATTTCAGACCAAATTTTTCCATAAGGAAGTTATTTTGGACAACAATGGGCCAATATAACTATGCCAAAGTTTTCACAATGGAAACGATAGCATTGCTATTGATTTGCACATAAAACAGGTATATGATACCGGTAACATTACCGGTATCATTGTCTATATTTGACAATAAATTTACCTAAATCTCTTGGAAGGAGGTGTGACCCAAAAATCAATAAACCCTTTTTGAACCAATAATGTTCCTCACAACTCACACCATGTTCATTCCAAGAAAAGGAGAGAGAAAAATGTCTATCAAGAAGCTCGTTTCAACCCTTTTTGCACCTGCTCTGATTACTATTTTGCTGGCGGCTTGTGCCTCCCCTACCCCGGCCGCTACAACTGTCCCGGCCACGGCCGCGCCCGCTACTGCTGCCCCGGCCACGGCCGCGCCCGCTACCGCTGCCCCTGGCGCTGAACCCGTTACCCTTACCTATATGATTAGCCAGGGATGGGGCTGGTCTGTCAAGGCCGACGGGTCCGACGATGCCAGATTGGAGCTTGCAAAAAAGTTTACAGAACAAACCGGCATAAAAGTTGACGTCCAGGTCATCCCATCCGATCAGTACTATACCGTCCTGCAAACAAAACTCAACTCTGGAGAAGGGCCGGATATCTTTGGCGGGCAAAGCGGCAAGACCGATCTGGTGACGAATTACAATGTGGAAAAGAACGCCTTAGATTTATCCGATCAACCCTGGACCAAGACGGAGGATCCAGCGGTGCTCGATCAAGCATCGGTCAATGGCAAAGTGTACGGCCTGACGGTTTGGAACACCATCGGCACCACCTGGGTTATGAACTACAACAAAGATATTTTTTCCAAGCTAAACCTGAGCGTTCCAACCACCTTCGCGGACTTGAAAGCCGCCTGCCTGGCTATCAAGGCAACCGGAATTACCCCGATCTTTGAGACGATGGCTGATGGATGGCATCAGGTCTTATGGTTCGGAGAAATGGGAGTCCAGATCGAAAACCTCGCACCCGGAACAGCCGACCTGTTGAACACCAATAAGACCACCTTCGCTAAAAATCCGACCGCGTTGCTGCTCCTGCAACAGTTTAAGGATCTGTATGACTCTGGTTGTTTCGGGGGTAACTCATTGTCCGATACAGGCACCGACACAACCAAAATGATCTCCTCAGGCCAGGCAGCCATGTCCTTACAAAACCTGACTTTCAGTCAGCAGGTTAAGAGTGAGTATCCTGACTTCAATCAAGACAGCCTGGGTGTCTTCATTGTTCCAATGGCCGATAATCAGGTCTTGAATCTCAATCCGGGCGGCCCAACCATGTTCATCTGGACAGGGTCAAAGCATATAAAAGAGGTGAAGCAGCTCTTTAATTTCATAACGCAGCCCGAAAATCTGCAATACCTGATCGATAACGATGTTAACACCCCAACACTGCCCTTCACCGGGGTAACGAGCAAACTACTTCCCTACCAGCAAGCCCTTTTGGATGCCCACCAGCAAACGGAGCAGCGGGGAGTTGTATACCAGACTGCGGTTAAATATGTGAATCCCCAGTGGATGGATATAGGTAAGGATATGGTGGCCATGGTAACTGGCGCCGAGACGCCACAACAAGTCTTGGCGAAGATAGATCAGCGCCGCGCCCAGGGAGCCGAAGCTGCCAAAGATCCAAATTGGCCGTAATTGGATCAGGCTTTTACAGCGGAAGAATAACCAACTGAAATATCCCGAGTAAGTCTCCCAACCCAGTATGCTTGGGCATACTGGGTTGGGAATTCAGGAAAACAGGCTTTCGCTAATTCGGGCGTATTTCATGGCCACATGGTAACATGTGGCATTTTATGAGAAAGTCCTGGAAAAGAGAATAATCCCATGAGCCTTCGAAGACATTATCCGTTTTATTTCACTCTTGGCGCCCTCGTTCTGTACCTGGTATTTATGATCATCCCCGGGGTTAGCGGAATCGCCTATTCTTTTACGGACTGGAGCCCCTATACCACCAAGGTTAATTTTATCGGCTTGGAAAACTTCAAGACCATTTTCGCAGCCAACCAAAATTATCTCTTATTTATAAAAAATACATTTATTTTTACGATAGTTACCATCGTGTTAAAAACTGTTCTGGGGCTGGCCCTGGCGTTGCTATTGACAGAAGGGGTCAAACGCATGGCCTATTTTTATCGGATGTTGATTTACCTGCCTGTGGTTCTACCCATGTTGGCGATTGCGCTCATATTCCGGTCGATTTTGAACCCGGCCACTGGTTTTCTGAACACAGCCCTAAGGGGGATTGGCTTGGGGATCCTGGCTCAGAAATGGCTGGTAGACCCGCATATCGCGCTGTATTCAGTCATCGGGGTTGATACCTGGGCAGGCGTAGGATATATCATGGTCATCCTGGTCGCCGGCCTTCAGTCGGTACCCCGGGAATATTACGAGGCTGCCGAGGTGGATGGGGCCGGTTTCTGGGCAAAACTAGTCTGGATTACTTTGCCATTGATGATGCCCGCCATTATCATTGTTACCGTGTTGAATTTACTGTACGCATTAAGGGTGTTTGACGTTGTTTATGCTTTGACGCAAGGGGGTCCGGGATATGCCACCGATGTAATCTACACTGCCATCTTCCAACAATTTAGCCAGGGGCTATGGGGCGTTGGCACTGCATTTTCCAGTCTCTTGTTCGTGTTCATGGGTGTGCTGGGTTATTTTGTGATCCGGTTAATGGATCGCGGGCAAGCCAGAGAATAAGGAGATCTTCACCTATGCTATCTAAAAGACTTAAACAAGCAGGAGTCCATTTACTGGCCATTTTTGCCGGCCTGATCATGGTTATCCCGGTCTACCTGATCGTAGTCAATTCATTTAAATCAAAGGCGGATTCAAGTTCGATGAGTGCTGCATTACCTGCTGCCTGGCACTTGGAAAACTTCGCTACCGTGATCAGAGTGGGTAAACTGGCTACAAGCTTTATTAACAGTGTGGTTTATGCTACCGGCTCAACGATCATTGGGACTCTTTTTGCAGCCATGGCTGCCTTTGTCCTTTCGCGCAATAGAACTCGCTTCAATCGCTTTCTGTATTTTTTTATCATTCTAGGAATTGCTTTGCCGGCGAACTATTTTACATTGACTAAGGTCATGCAGATCACCCACCTCATTAACACAGGGGTTGGAATGATAATCTTATATGCTGCGGGGCAAATTCCCTTCGGGGTTTTCCTCATTTACGGTTTTCTCGACACTATTCCGAGAGAACTTGACGAGGCCGCGATCATAGATGGATGTGGACCGTTCCAACTCTTTTTCCAGATCATTGCACCGCTGCTCATGCCGGTGTTGGTCACAGCGGCCGTTTTGTCCTTTCTGGGAGCCTGGAATAACTTCATCATGCCACTCTACTATCTGAACAAGAGTGCCGATTGGCCGATGACCCTATCCGTTTATAACTTTTTCGGGCGATACCAACAAAATTGGAATCTGGTTTCGGCGGATATATTAATGACGATTCTGCCGGTCATTGTGGTTTACTTTGCTGCACAGCGTTACATTCTCTCAGGAATGACCATCGGCGCCGTCAAGGGGTAAGCCTTGAGGTCAAGTTGTATGAAACTATTAAACTACACCGCCCAGCCAAACGGCCTTCGGCTTGTGACCTCGCGCGGTCTTATCGACCTGACTGCATATTCTCCGGATATCGTTCGGATCCGGTATACGCTCGGACCCGCTTTCTCGCCCAAGCAGAGTTTGATGATCTTATCCGAAGCGCAAAACCCGGTGGAAGCCACTCTTCGGGAAACCGCCGAGGCGCTCTTCTTATCAACCTCCAAGCTATCTATTCAGATCGACCGCAATACGCTGGCATTCACGTACCTGGATTCACGCGGCCAAGTCCTTACCCGCGAGCCCGAGCGAGGCGGCAAGACGCTCATGCCGGTGGATGTGATTAGATCCATTCCTCGCCAGGAAAACGATATTCAAACCGAGCTGGGAGCGGATGGATTAAGAACCACTGCCAGCACTTATAAAGAGGTGGTTGACCGCAAGGCTTATCACACCAAGCTGGAATTCGAATGGGCCAATGGGGAAGCATTGTACGGCCTTGGTTCACACGAAGAAGGCATGTTGAATTTACGAGGGCAGCACCAATATGTCTACCAGCAGAATATGAAAGCTTCAGTTCCAATCCTTGTTTCCACGCGCGGCTATGGAATCTTGCTGGATAGCTATTCTCTCATGATTTTCCATGACGACGCCTTCGGCTCTTATCTGTGGACGGATGTCGATGATGAAATGGACTTTTATTTCGTCTACGGACCTGATTTCGATTCGATCGTCGGAGGAATCCGCCGATTGACCGGAAAAGCGCCCATGCTGCCAAAATGGATGTTCGGTTATTTGCAATCAAAGGAAACTTATCAATCTCAAGCAGAGCTAATCGAAGTAGTCAAAGAGTACAGAACTCGTCGATTGCCCCTCGACGGGATTATACTGGATTGGCGCTCATGGACAGGAGGCTTATGGGGGCAGAAAACGCTTGATCCTGAGCGCTTTCCTGATCCAGATGGGATGATGGCAGAAATTCACAAACATCACTCCCGGTTGATGATCTCGATCTGGCCTAATATGGATCCAAAAACCGACAACAACAAAGAAATGAAAGCGCAAGACTGCCTGCTTGGAAATCTGACCACTTATGATGTATTTCAGCCGCAGGGCAGGGAAATCTACTGGCAACAGGCAAATACAGGCTTATTTTCACACGGTATCGATGCCTGGTGGTGTGACTGCACGGAACCGTTCGTGGCCGATTGGAAAGGCGCCTTCAAACCCGAACCAGAAGAGCGCATGCAGATTAATACCAGTGAAGCAAAAAGATACATAGATCCCGAGTATATCAATGCATATTCTCTGTTGCATTCGCAAGGGATTTATGAAGGGCAGCGCCGAACGACCGACCGGAAGCGGGTTGTGAACCTGACTCGCTCAGCCTACGGCGGGCAGCACCGCTATGGGACGATTACCTGGTCTGGAGACATCTCGGCCACCTGGGATACTTTCCGCCGCCAAATCGCTGAGGGGTTGAACTTCTGTGTAACAGGGTCTCCCTATTGGACTCTCGATATTGGAGGATTTTTCGTCAGGAATAAACCGGAATTGTGGTTTTGGAACGGAGATTTTGAGAACGGTTGCGAAGACCTCGGCTACCGGGAATTGTACTTGCGCTGGTTCCAGTACGGGATTTTTTTGCCGATCTTTCGGGCCCATGGAACAGACACGCCGCGGGAAATATGGCGCTTTGGAGTTCGGGGCGAGCCAATTTACGAGAGCTTGGTGAAATTCCTGAAACTACGCTACCGCCTGATGCCATATATTTATTCGCTGGCCGGCCAGGTCTCTCAGGTGGATTACACCATTTTACGTATGCTGACTTTTGATTTTCGAGAGGACCCAAACACTTATGGAATTCGAGATCAATTCATGTTTGGGCCGTCTTTTCTCGTCAACCCGGTTACCCATCCGATGTACTATGGCCCCAATTCAACTCCACTTCCATCCACCGAGAAAACTCGTCCCGTTTATTTGCCGGCTGGCAGTGATTGGTTTGATTTCTGGACAGGCCAATACTATTCAGGTGGGCAAACAGTTATTGCCAACGCATCTATGGACACCATGCCGATTTTTGTTCGCAGCGGATCGATCATCCCACTGGGTCCTGATATTCAATATGCCGAGGAAACGGTTGAAGCACCTCTTGTATTGAAGATCTATACTGGCTGCGATGGTCAATTTACATTGTATGAAGATGAGGCTGATAACTACAACTATGAAAAAGGTTCCTTTGTTGCCATTGAAATTAATTGGGTGGATAAATCGCGCTGCCTTGTTATTGGAGAACGCCGGGGATCTTATCTGGGGATGAAAACCATTCTAAACCTTGTTATATTTTTCGTGGAAAAGAATGAGTCTGGTGGAGATGCCCATTCCATCGTCTATAAAGGAGAAAAGATGGTTATTGATTTCGCAAAAGAAGGGTATGCTGTTGAAATCTGATTATTCCATGCCAGTTCCAAAAGAAAAGATAGGAAAGAAGGAACGTATGACACGGGCACAATACACTCGGCCTCTTGGCGCATCCGGGCTGGCCGTCTCACCGCATGGAACACGCTCTAATCAAGCGAATCTCTCAAATAAATCTTCTCAAAGAGGACAAAATGAGCATTAGGCTGGGTGAAGTTAACATCGAGAAAGGGCCGTTTGAGCCGACCTGGGAATCCCTGCGTAAGTTTCAGTGCCCAGAATGGTTCCAGGATGCAAAGTTTGGCATCTGGTCGCACTGGGGACCACAGTCTCTCCCGATGTACGGGGATTGGTATGCGCAGCGCATGTACATGGAGGGGTCCGACCAATATCGCTACCACTGGCGCAAATTTGGGCACCCCTCCCAATTTGGCTGGAAGGATGTGGTCCAATTGTGGAAAGCTGAAAAGTTTGACCCAGAAGGCTTAATGGATCTCTTTGTGGCAGCCGGGGCGAAATATTTTGTCGGCCAGGCCGCACACCACGATAATTTCCACAACTGGAACTCGACCCATCACCGCTGGAACGCGGTGAACATGGGCCCTTGCAAGGATATCGTTGGATTGTGGCAGAAGGCCGCTCAAAGCCATGGTCTGCCATTCGGCCTTTCCGAGCACATTGGAGCAACCTTCAATTGGTATAAATCCACGAAAGGCGCCGACAAGACAGGGCCTTTCACGGGAGTGCCGTACGACGGCGGCGACCCGGCTTTCGAAGATTTTTACCTGCCTAACCAGGCCGCACCCAACTGGGAAACCGAATGGTATACCAGCAACCCCTTGTGGCATGCGAAATGGTACGCTTTTGTGAAAGATGTCATTGACCAGTACCAACCGGATCTGCTCTATTCGGATGGTGGGGTACCGTTTGGCGACTACGGGCTGAATATTATCTGCCACCTGTATAATTGTAGTGCCCGCCGCCACGACGGGACCAACCAGGCGGTCTATACCCAGAAAGACCGGAATGAAAGCGTATATACGGTGGGCGTGCTCGACATCGAGCGCAGCCAGCTCGACCGCATCTCTCCGCACGTTTGGCAAACGGATACCAGCGTAGGTGACTGGTTCTACAACCTGCGCGATGTCTATAAGACCCCGCGGCACGTGGTGAATATGTTGGTGGATATCATCAGCAAGAACGGCAACCTGCTGTTGGTTATCCCGCAGCGCCCGGATGGAACGCTGGATGATGAATGCGTTTACCTGCTGAAGTCGCTAGAGAAGTGGATGCGGGTCAATGGGGAAGGGATTTATGGTACACGCCCCTGGACGGTATTCGGTGAAGGTCCATCCCAGGTGGTTATCAAGCATTACCAGGAAGATGAGGTGTCCTGGACGATCGAAGATTTCCGCTTCACCCAGAAAGCCGGCCAGGTCTATGCCTTCCAGATGAAATGGCCGGAGGGTGGCAAGACGGTGATCCGCAGCCTGGCGCTAGAACAGGTTCCCGCGGTGAAGGCGGTCAGCGTTTTAGGTTATGAGGGACCGGTACCCTTCGAACAAACCCGGCGTGGGCTGGCCATCGATTTACCCGAGCAAAACCCGGTGGAGTTCGTCCCTTGCTACGTGGTGAGCTTCTAGTAGGTGAAGCCCTTGGATCGACAAGAGGATGGATCGATTACACGTTTGATCGGCAACATCCCATATTGGATGGCGTTGTGAGGCTGGCGGCTACAACTCTGACCACGGTTACTACCTGTTTTATTTTGGCATGCATCAGTCCGCCTTGCGCAATTTTAACTTGCCGAACGGCAACTATCGCATCGGTCTGATCGATACCTGGAATATGACCATCGAAACTGTGGCGGAAAACGCTACCGGACAAACGATTTCGGATGATGCGCCCCTACAGAGGATGCCTTTGTATGTGCGTTCCGGATCGATCGTTCCAATCGGTCCTGAGATTCAATTCACTGGCGATCAGCCGGACGCCCCAATAGAATTGTGGCTGTATCCCGGACAAGATGGCGCTTTCAAGCTGTATGAAGAGGAAGGTGACAATTACAATTACGAACAAGGAAGTTCCGCGACGACTCTCATTGCTTGGAATGACAGCACTCAGCAACTGACTCTCGACAATCGTCAAGGGAGCTATCCTGGGATGCAGGTATCGAAAGTGTTTCGAGTGGTCATCGCCAACGAAAAGCTTTTTGATCCGCTGGCAGCAAACGCAACAGAAGCTCGAACGATTCTTTATGGTGGACGGAGAATTGTGGTTGAATAATGAAACGAGGAGTTTCGACATGGCTTTGAAAAGGGGTAAACTCACTGTTTCCGTTTTATCGATTGCGATTGTTGTGACTCTGGTTATAGTGACGATCTTTTTTCTGATGAACAGGAACCCGACCCCAATCAAGGAGACCCCAATGAATGCGACCAACCCAACTCGAATTGCCCAAACCATACAAGCCAGTTTCTATGTTTCTCCAACTGGCAACGACAACAATCCGGGAACAATGGCACAGCCGTTCCGGACGATCGGACGGGCGCAGACGGCAGTGCGCGCTATTCACAACGACATGACCGGCGACCTCGTCGTGTATTTGCGTGGCGGCACTTTTCCGATTTCCGAGCCTATAAATTTTAATACCAACGATTCGGGCACGAACGGTCACAACGTCATTTATCGGGCGTATGCCGATGAGACACCCATTATCAGCGGCGGCACAACAGTAACGGGCTGGGCGCCGGTTCCTGATCGTCCCGGTGTTTATCAAGCCCATTTGAACAGAACTACAAAACTGCGCTCCCTGTTCGTCAACGGGGTGCGTGCTCGCATGACGAGTAAGTTGGTTACGGGGCAAGGCGGCTATGGTACTTTTACGATCACTGGCAAAGAACCCTGGGCATTGACCAGCGGTACGGCCATTGAAGGAATTCTCTTCAAGAATACCGACGTGAGTCGGTATACCAACCCGGATGATGTGGAATTGGTTCAGTTGAGCCAGATGTGGGTTCAACTCATTATCGGTGTCCGCGACATCATCGCGGAATCAGATCACACCGCCGTGCTTTTGCAGCAACCCTATGGTGCGATCGCTTACTCGCTCGCATGGGACTGCGGAATACATCCCACGCGGGATTTTACCATTCAAAATGCTTACGAGTTGCTCGCTAGTCCCGGTCAATTCTATTTCAACAAAGCCACCCAAACCTTGTACTATTATGCCAATGGCGAGGACATGGCAACCGCCACGGTGATTGCACCCGCCAGCCAAGGTTTGATACGGATCATTGGCGATTCCACTTCCAACCGCGTAACCCATCTTGAATTCCTTGGACTGACTTTTTCCTATGATGATTGGTTGCTTCAAGACGTGGCCGGCTCGAAAGGTTTCGTGGGAGTACAGAGTGCCGGTCTTTACACCAAATACCGTTCTGACGGGAATTGGCATATCAATCACTATGACATCGTCGATTTGCCTCAAGCCACGATTGAAGTTAAAAACGCCGACTCACTCCTGTTTCAGGGCAATACTTTCACCCACTTGGGCAGTGCCATGAGCATCAGTTTGTCGAACGATGTCAGAAACTCGACGGTGAACGGCAACCTCTTCCGGGATAATTTAGGGAACGCCGTGAACCTGGGCCATCCTCAGCATTACCAGATTGGCGATGGGCCGCTATACCCTGCCGGAGTAGAGGGGGTCACTTTTAATGTCGTGGTAAAGAACAGCGTAGTGAGGGCGTCGAGCCTTGGGTTTGCACAGTTGGAATACATTTCGGGATTCTTTACCGACTCTGTATCGATATCTCATAATGACTTGCGAGATTCTCCTTACGGAGCGATCGCCAATGGCTGGTGGTGGGGAAATTCCCAAATTCCAGCCTCCACGGTCAGCAAGAATAACACCATCAGTTATAACAAGATTGTGAACACGGGCACTGTGTTGCCTGACGACGGCGGAGCCATTTATGTGCTCGGCGTCCAACCCGGTTCCGTGATTAGCTATAACTATGTCGTCAATGGCACGCGCGGCATCTATACGGATGATGGTTCGCAGAATTGGTATATCCATCATAACGTCATCGAGAAGCCCAGAGGTAGTTGGCTGAACATCTGGACACCGAGCATTCAGAATGAGGTCATAGACAGCAACTATACGACGCAAGATAACGCATTCAATCAGGGTACAAATATTCGCATCACCAATACCTCGGTGCAGCCATCCGCGCCGCCCTGGGACAATGCCGCCCAGTCGATCATCAATAATTCCGGACTCGAACCGGAGTGGCAATATCTGTTGACTGGCATGCACGATTGATAGGTGATTTTTGAAACTGGCGTACATAATCGAAATGTGCGCCAGGTGATTCCAGTCACGCACTGTAATGCATTCGAAGATGCGCCCAACAAGAAGGAAATCGTCGGCGTGATGGATATGTTAAAGTTGGACATCGTGGAAGCCAAAATACTGGCCGGCACCGAAGACTTGGAACGGGCAGCCCTGGTAATTGAAGGCTGGGGTTGCCCCGAAACCCTGATTACCAAAGCGGAGGGGATTTTGGCCTCGGTAAGCGGAAAGACGTACTATGAGAAGTTCTCAAACCGGAGCGTGGTTGGCCGAACGGGACGTGACGGCACCGCCTTTGCGGCTTATCTGGCCTACCGCCTGGGTCACGACGCCCCCGAAGCGCTGAAATTCGCCGCCTTGGTGTCCATTAAAATGGAGGCTCCCGGACCGTTTAATGGAACTCTGGACGGCGTACTCACCCAAATGAGATAAAGGAGCGGGAAAATGCATCTGCCGAAAACACCTATTAAATATTTTAAGGGCGACCCTTGGACGATTACGGAGGAGGGATTTGATCCCGCCTATCAGCGGGTATCGGAATCCGTGTTTTCGGTGGCCAATGAGTTCATGGGAGTCCGCGGATACTTTGAGGAAGGATACAGCGGCGACCATCTGTTGGGCAGTTACTTCAACCATCTATACGAGATGATGGACATCCGCCACGACCAGGTGTTCAAAGGATTCATCACACAGGGCGCGGCGGTGATCAACGCGGTGGACTGGCTCTATACGCGCTTGTGGGTGGACGGGGAACAACTCGACCTGGCCAAATCGAAATTCACGGGGTTCACCCGGCGGCTGGATATGCGTCGAGGGGTCTTCTCCCGCGAATTTACGTGGGAGACGGCGAGCGGGAAACAACTTCAAGTTGCCTTCGAGCGCTTCACGGACATGCAGTCCACCCGCGTCGGGTGTCAACGCATTACCGTGAAACCGCTGAATTTCTCCGGCGAAGTAAAGATCCGCTGCGGCCTGGATTTCAATACCCATTACGAAATCGGCGCCGGCTGGGACCAGACGGAGAAGGGCGGAGCCCAGCGGAGCGGGCAGATTATCAACTTCTGGACGTGCACCCGCAAGGGTCCGCTCGGCGACGGGTGGGCCATCCAGGCGCGGACGGCGCGCAGCGGGCTCGAACTATTCTCCGGTTTCCGGCTGCATTCGAAACAGGCCTTGAACCCCGCCCTCGTGCAGGAGGAGAAATTCATCAGCGTGGATTTCGTCCTGCCGGTGCAGCCGGGGGTCGCCGCCGCCGTGGACAAGTTGGTGGTGAACGATTGGTGTAAGACCGAAGATGGAGAGAGCCTCTGGAACCGCGGCCGGGAGGCGCTCACTCGGCAATTCGCCACCGTCACCTACGACGGCGCGCTGGCGGAGCACTCGTCCTTTTGGAAAAAAGTCTGGGACATCCTCGACATTGAAATCGAGGGCGACCCGGACGTGTTGCAGGGTCTGCGCTTCTCCTGCTACCAAACTTACCAAACGTATCACGGGGAGAACGCCGACCTGAACGCGTTGGGCAAGGGGATGACCGGCGAGGTGTATTTCGGGTGGGTCTGGTGGGACAGCGAAATCTACAGCCACCGCCTGATGATGTTCATCGATCCGGCGGCGGCCAAAAAATTGCTGCTCTACCGGCACCGACACCTGGCCCAGGCGATGGAGCGGGCCAAACAACTCGATTGCGAAGGCGCGCGGTTCCCGTTCGCCACCATCACTGGAACGGAAGCCAGCGGCACCTGGCAGCATGTGGATCTGGAAATCCACGCCGATATGGCCGTAGCCTACGCCATCTGGCACCACAACAAGATCTGCCAGGACAAAGAATTTCTCTACCGCGAAGGCATTGAGATGCTGCTGCAGATTTGCCGTTTCCTGGCCAGCGCCGGCGGATGGAGCCCGGTGCGCGGGGATTTCGGCTTCTACGGCGTGATGGGTCCGGATGAATTCCACATGATGGTCAATCACAATTGCTATACCAACGTCATGGGGAAAAAGACTTTTGAATTTACGCTCAGCGTGCTCGAGGAGATGCGGCGGGAAGCCTCTGACCTGTATATGCAGGCGATTGCGAAAACGGGACTGAAACCGACGGAGCCCGAGCAGTGGAAGAAAATGGCCGAGAAAATGCGGATTCCCAAAAATGAGCGTACCGGCGTCTACGAGCAACACGATGGCTATTTTGATCTGCCGCATGTGGATCTTCAGCGCTTCCCGCCGGATCAGATTCCGATCTACCAGCATTGGGCTTACATCAAAATTTTCCGGCACAATATCGTCAAGCAGCCCGACGTGCTGAACCTGATGTATTTCTACGGCCAGGATTACTCCGTCGAGGAGAAACGGGCGAACTACGAATTCTATGAGGCGCGGACAATCCATGAATCCTCTTTGTCGCCGTCCATGCACGCCATTCTGGCGGCCGAGCTGAGAAAGCTGGATGAGGCCTACACGTTTTTCTCCTACGGGGCGCGGATGGACTTGGACAACTACAACCGCAACACCGACCAGGGCCTGCATGTGACCTCCGCGGCGGGCGTGTGGGCCAGCATGATTTTCGGCTTTGGCGGTATGCGCACCGACGGCGATGTGCTGAGCTTCCAACCATCCCTCCCGCCGGCATGGAAATCCTATCGTTTCCGCCTTTGTTACCAGGGCGCTGTCATTGAAGCGCGGGTGGATGGTGAACAGGCGACGCTTCAGGCCGTCAGCGGACCGGCGGTGACGATCCGGCTTTATGGAAAAAAATACTCGCTCGATGTGAAAGGAATAACGGCCAAGTTGCAGACGGCGGTCTGAACTCGGTGGGGTTGTGTTTATTCAGCCGGCGATCTTTATTTTGCCCTTGAGAGGCGGCGTGACTGGCAGGCGTTTCGCCAATACCAGATTCGCGAGTAATCGATCTGGAAGCGCACCTCGCCCGCTTCCACAACATCTACGGCCCGTGCGGCACACGGAACAGCGGACGGGAAAAGGCGCCGGCGGCCATCTGCTGGAGAGTGATGGAAGCGGAGAATTCCGGCAGACCGGAGATCGTCATTTGGTGGAAGGCACGCAGATGCGGAGTTTCACGTACATCGACGACTGCGTAAAAGGAATCGACATGATCATGCATTGCGATCGCCTGATCGCGACACCGATCAATCTCGGCTCCAGCGAATCTTTCGATTAATGAGCTGGTGAGCCTGGCGGAGGAAATCGGCGGAGCTCAGACCGGATCGCAAAAACGACCTCACGGCGCCGCGCGGCGTGGCCGGACGGAACAGCGACAACACCTTCCTCAAGAAGGTGCTTAACTGGGAGCCAAAGATCCCCCTAAAGGATGGTTTGACTAAAACCTATGATTAGATTCGGCAGCAGTACAAAGACCGGAAGGCCGGCGGGCACACTGTCGAGGAAACCTATTAGCCCAGCCCCATCCCGTCAAGCCAATCGGGAAACCGCTTCCGAAAGCGATCTGTCCCCCCATCGTAAACCGAACTTACCCTCGGTTATCGGACGAATTCCGTATCGCATGGCGTTTGCCGGCGGCTGGATCGACCAGCCGTTCCTTTCCCGGCACAATCCAGAACCGCCTGGTTCGATGGTAGTGGTGGGCTTGCGGCCATACGTGTTCTTCATGGACCGCTGCGGCATGGCGACCAGCACCCGCGCCGTTGCCAAGCAGCTTTGGAACAACCGATTGCCGAAAGGCGATCCCGCGGCGCTCATCCGCGAGTTGTACGTGGCGGAGAATAAAGGGTTGGCGGAACCCTCGGGTTCGCAGGATATGGCGGGGCTGATTTACCCCGGCGTGAGCCGCCTGGATTATGACTTCGCTTACGAAGGAGGCTATTTCCCGGTGAATGTGGAATCTAACACCGATCCGAGCGTGGCGCGCTGGCTGGAAAAAATCATTCACATGGTTCCGACCGCCCAGCGCCCCGATGGTTACACACCGTTGGGGACCAAGAACCTGGATCCGGAATGGATCCGGCGTCTGGGCCGGTCGGGCAAGGTTTGCTTTAACGCCATTATCGCCAAGGACGCCAAAGCGCTGGGCGCTTCGATGAATGAATGCATGCTGTGCTGGGAGGCCATCCTTCCGCACACCATCGTTCATCCCACCATCCGCGTGGACCTTAAAACCATTCTGAGGTTCTATCAAGACCGCTATCATGGTGCCATGTATTCGGGTTGCGGGGGCGGATATCTATATGTGGTATCGGAAGAGCCGGTGCCGGGATCGATTTCGGTATACGTGAGAGAGAATGATGACGACGATTGAGCCGGTTATCGTCATCAGCGGCGGATTCGATGATCTGCGATCGGAGCATTTCCGGTTCCTGCAGGAGGCGTCGTGTCCCTGGACCGGAAACGGAACAACAAAGGACGGATGTTCCAAGCTCCCATTTGGAGAGCGATAGTAGAACCTAACGGGGCGCCGATTATGGACAATTATTGGTATCTTTGGCCTGCCCGGGGGCTCCAGGATGACGTGATGCTGGGTTCATTTAATGGTCTCCCCTTCTACTAAGAAATCCGAATCAGGATTGACGGATAAAGACGGCAAGTCTTTTTTTGTTGAGCTATTTCGAAAAAAGCTGAGAAAACGAGAAAAAACAGCTAATTCCCGATATTCCACGGAATATGGGATAGGAAGGCTCGCATTTATCCAGAAGATTATTAAGGGCGGCAAATCGTGTTATGATTCCGAAATGCCGATTTTGCGTATTGACAAACAAATAAATGAAGGTATTATGGTAACGGTACCATAGTTGGGCGATAAACCGATAAAGGATTGACGAACTAGATGCCAACCATTCGAGAGGTAGCGAAACTGGCTGGTGTTTCGGCCATCACGGTCTCGCGAGTCATTAATAATTCTGATCATGTTAATCACAAAACAAAGAAGCGCGTCCAAGCCGCGATCCGGCAGTTGGGGTATGTGCCCAATACGCTGGCGCGAAGCTTGCGCTCCCGGAGGACTTGCACGTTGGCGCTTGTGCTCACCGATATCACCAACCCTTTCTGGACGACCGTCGCCCGGGGAGCGGAAGATGCGGCGAGCAAAGCGGGTTTTAGCATGATGCTTGGAAATACGGACGAATCGGAAGAAAAACAAGCGCGCTACTTGCAGGCTCTCTTGGAAAAACAAATTGATGGGATTTTATTTGTGCCAGTGGGAAATACCCAGGCCGTAATTCGTATGTTGAAACGGCAGGATGTGCCGGTGGTGGTCTTGGATCGTAGAATAACGGGCGGTCGGGCGGATGTCGTCCGATGTGATTCGGAGGGGGGAGCATACAAACTCACCAATTTATTGCTCTCGCTTGGCCATCGGCGGATTGGCGTGCTGAGCGGTCCGCAGAGTATTTCCACTGCCGAGG
>Ga0187886_1001413_pt1 | contig 21915 bp, 14 predicted proteins | sample June2016WEW_20_1_FD_133001 | JGI IMG/M metagenome (GOLD analysis project Ga0187886, IMG submission 133001) | Peatland microbial communities from SPRUCE experiment site at the Marcell Experimental Forest, Minnesota, USA - June2016WEW_20_150 | ecosystem: Environmental > Terrestrial > Soil >... | reverse complement strand
CGGCCCAGCCGGCAAAAGCCTCCGCAGGCGTATCTCCGGTCTCTGACATCTGCTTGACTAGGGTGCGGGTGGCGATCTCCTCGGCCACTCCGAGCATGATCGTTCCCTGGCGCAGGACACCTGCTTTAATCCGCTCCCAGATTGCCGGGGCATGGGTCGCCAGGCGGGCAAAACCGCCGTCCCACAGCAGGATCCGGGGGCGCTCCCGCTCCAGGGCTGCCTCACCCGCCTCCGCCTCCATGGCGGCCAGGGTCTCCCAGCGAATATGCGCCAGGGCATCTTCCGGGTTAAGACCCTGATCGAGCAGGCCCTGCACCCGGGCCTGGTCCTTCGATAGCAGCGGGGAGAAAATCTTATCGGTCCAGTACTTGTTCCCTGCCACACCCTGCCTGGTGGACCTGGCCAGGGCCCGAAAGAAGGTCACCAGGTAGGGAAAACTGGCTCCGCAGGAACCGAATGAGCCATCCACCCCCACTAGGGGCGAATCTCCAAGGAGAGCCCGGATCTCCTCCGGACAAAGATAATGCAGCTGGGTGATCCTCCCGATCTGTTGGGCCAAGCTGCGCCGCATGGCCGCGCTGCCTGCCGCCTGCTGGCGCCGGGCCAGTGCCCCATTCAACTCTTTTAGCTCAACTACCAGCCCGTCTGTTTCCTGCAATTCGTCAGTATCCATCATCACAATACCCGCGGTCCTTGTTTCGATTGTCATCTACTATTTCGCCAGTCATTACTCCGGAAGGAAATGCGCTGTTGCTGAGTCCTCATGTCATGCCGCACAAAGAACCGTCCCCCGTGTTAGGCGTGTTATGCTTTTTCAGTTGCCAGCTTAAGAGTTCGGCACTACCATCCTGCTTTCCTCCATAGCCGGTGACAACCCGGAAAAAACCGCAATTCTGCACCGCTAACTAAAAAAAAGGTTTTAAAGCCAGCGTTTTTAAATTATTATTGGATATATAGAACATCTTCTGCTTCCTTGGAAGCTGATGGCCAAAGATTCCCGGCCGGGAGAAAATACTCCGGAGACTGTATCCCGAAGGAGTTGACAGAGCGATGCCCTATGCAGTGATCATGGCCGGTGGCCGCGGCGAGAGATTCTGGCCGAAGAGCCGCCAGGAACTCCCCAAACAATTCTTGCGCCTGATCGGCGATCGCACTATGCTGCAAATAACAGTCGACCGGTTGCAAAAAACGATCCCCCCGGGACAGATTTTCATCATCACCGGAAAGGCATACTATGATATAGTTCGTGGACAGGTTCCTGAAATTCCTGAGGAGAACATCATCCTGGAACCGATCGGCCGGGATACGGCAGCAGCGGTGGGATTATCAGCGGTGGCCATCTCCCGGAGAGACTCCGCCGGGGTGATGATCGTCCTGCCGGCAGACCATTATATTGCTGATGAAGAGCAGTTCTGCGCAGTCTTGCAGAGCGCAGTGGCATTGGCCAAATCCGGCGAACACCTGGTCACCCTGGGTATCACTCCGAACCGCCCGGAGACTGGTTTCGGGTACATTGCCCATGGCCGGCTGTACCAGATCGTTGACGGCAATCCCGCCTATGCCGTTGACCGGTTCACGGAAAAACCAGGCTTACAGCGCGCCCTGGAGTACCTGGCAAGCGGCCATCATTACTGGAACAGCGGCATCTTTATCTGGCGGGTCGACCTGATCCAGAGCCTGATCGCCAAGCACCTGCCTGAGCTGAACACAGGCCTGATGAAGATCAGGGCGGCTTATGGCACAGAGCGCTACCCGGAGGTGCTGGAAACGGTCTTCGCCGGTCTGCCCAAGATCTCCATCGATTACGGAGTGATGGAAAAAGCTAGCAACGTACTGGTTTTGCCCGGTAATTTCGGCTGGGACGACGTCGGCTCCTGGACAGCGCTGGAGGCCTACAAGGACAAGGACGAACAGGGCAATTACCTGGAGGGCAGGGGCGTCCTGGTGGAGACCAGCAACACCATGGTGCTGTCATCCGACAAAGTGGTGGCCACCCTGGGTGTGGAGGACCTGATCGTGGTCGAGGACCGCGACAGCATCCTGGTCTGCCACAAAGGGCGCGCCCAGGAGATCAAGAAGGTTATCCGCGCCCTGCAAGAACAGGGCTACAAGGAGGTGCTGTGATGAACCCCTTAATATTCAGGCAGTATGACATTCGTGGCAATGCGGAACAGGACCTGACTGACGAGACAGTCAGGTTGATCGGACAGGCATTCGGAAGCTACGTCCAGGAGCACGGTTCCAACCAGGTGCTGGTAGGACGGGACAACCGTCTCAGTTCGGAGAGGCTGCGAGACGCCCTGGTTGGCGGCCTGATCGCCACCGGGTGCCAGGTCATCGACCTCGGGTTGGTGGTCACACCGATGCTCTATTATGCCCGAGTCTTCTTCAATATCGACGGAGGGGTGATGATCACCGGCAGCCACAATCCTCCTGATGAGAACGGTTTCAAACTGGCCCGCGGTGAAGGCACCATTTACGGGGAGGAGATCATGCGCCTGCGGGAGATGATCCTGGCCGGACAGTTCCGGTCCGGCACGGGAAGCCGCCAGGAGCGTAGTATAGTCGAACCCTACCTGGCGATGTTGAAGGAAAAGATCTCCCTCGGGCCGCACCGGTTGAAGGTAGCGGTGGACAGTGGCAACGGCACCGCCTCCCTGTTTGCGGAAGAGATCCTGCGGGCCTGGGGTTGCGAGGTGACGCCGCTGTACTGCGAATCCAACGGCTGCTTCCCGCACCACCACCCGGACCCGGTCAAGACCGCCAACCTGGCAGACCTGATCAGAACGGTGCAACAGCAGACTGAAGACCTGGGCATCGCCTATGACGGGGACGCGGACCGGATCGGCGTCGTTGATGAATCCGGGCAGGTGATCTGGGGAGACAAGCTGATGTGCCTGTATTGGCGGGAGATCCTGGAGCGTTACCCCCACTCCCTGGCCATCATCGAGGTGAAGTGTTCCCAGGCCCTGGTCGACGAGGTGACCCGTCTGGGAGGCCGCCCGCTGTTTTACAAAACCGGCCACTCCCTGATCAAGGCCAAGATGAAGGAGACTGGAGCGGTGTTCACTGGAGAGATGTCCGGGCACATGTTTTTCGCCGACGAATATTATGGTTACGACGATGCTCTTTATGCTTCGGGCCGCCTGCTCCGGATCCTCTCCCACACCACCCAGAGCCTCTCGGAGCTATTGGCGCACATCCCGAAGTACTACGCCACGGCAGAAACCCGGGTGCCCTGTGCCGACCGGATCAAATTCGACATTGTCAACCAGCTGGTGGATCACTTCCGCCGCCATTATCAGGTAATCGACATTGATGGAGTCAGGGTGCTCTTCCCTGATGGGTGGGGCCTGGTCCGGGCATCCAACACCCAGCCGGCGCTGGTAGCCAGGTGTGAGGCCAAAACACCCGAGGGCCTGCAGCAGATCTGCAGCGTCATGAAACAGGCCATCCTGCAATACCCGGAGGTGGGAGATTTTACGTGGGAATACTAGACATCGATGCCCTCTTTGATCAGAGCATTGCCGAGCCCCTGGACCAGGCCAGGAAGCAGGCCGATATCAACCTGGTGGTCGGTGTCCCCTTCTTCAACGAGAAATTCACTCTGCCCAAGGTGCTGCAGGTAATCGAGCAGGGGCTGGCAGACGCTAAGCAATTGGACCGGACGCTGATCGTCTGCGCCGGAGACCACCGTGGTTCAGAAACCCTGGAGATCATCGCCGGACTGCCCTTCAAAGCTGCCCACCTGGAGTTTTTGATGCTGCCCGGCGCCAATGGCAGGGGCTACAGCATCCGGGCGATCTTAGAGATAGCCAACCTGATGGAAGCCGACGTCCTGCTCTTCACATCGGACCTGACCCCCGAAGAAAACAACGGGTTGCAGCCGGAATGGGTGCAGCGGATCCTGGAGCCAATCAGGATGGAGTATGACTTTGTGGTCACCACCCTGAAGAAGAACTACTTCGAGGACTACCTCAACAGCCTGTTAGTAGCCCCCCTGCTGGAGGCCTTCTACGGCTACCAGATCAACAGCGCCCTCAGCGGCATCTACGCCATTGCCAACAATGTGGTGGGGGATCTCTGCACCGAGATCAAGTTCTGGGAGGAGCTGACCAGAGACTACGGGATCGACCCCTGGCTGATCACCCGGGCCATTCGTTGGAACAAGAAGATCTGCCAGGTGGAACTGGGGGCAAAACTGGAAGGGATCTACCTGGAGAAGCTGAACTACATGTTCAAGGTCCTGGCCAAGTCCATGTTCGAATGCATCAAGCGGGATGAGGACTTCTGGCTGTCGGGCCGGTATATTCGCAAGTCCCCGGACATCTACTGGAGCGGGGACAAGAATGCCGCCTCTGAGCCATCCTACTCCGCTTACGGCATTACCAACCTGTTCAGGCGCGGCCTCAACCAGTACAAGACCCTGTACAAGAAGATCCTGCCGGATCTCCTGTATGCGGACATCGAGCGTATCGTAGCGGCCACAGCCCGGGAACCCCGGTTCAACAGCAAGATCTGGGCGCATATCGTCTACTGGTTCCTGTTCCACTACTGCTTCGCCACGGACGCCAACAGCGACGACGTGCTGGACGCCCTGGCTTGCGCCTTTTTCGGCAGGCTGACCACTATCCTGGAACAGGCCCAAACCCTGAAAGATGATCTCAAAAACGTCCCCCACGTCAATGCGCAAAATCTGATCGCCGGTGAGATCGCTGCCGCCAAAGAAGACCAGCTAGACTCCTTCCTGAAGCTCAGGGAGGACTTCTTCCAGGTCTGGGAGCAAAAAGCGCAGGAACTGAAGCCCTCGATTATTCCCGAGCACTACCTGGAGTTCATCCCGGGCATTCCCATCGCCCTGCCCAAGGAGTTGGAAGGCCGGGGCGGCCGGGTCGTCTGGAGCGAGGGGATGTTTAACCGCCTGCAGTCGAAATACCAGGAGGCCTTTCACAACTTCATCCACAATAGCCTGGGAGTGCCTGAGAACGCCGACTCCCGGGCTCTGGCCAAGCGCCTGAGAGAGTTCATGGATGAGTTGTGCCAGATGATGGACCGTCTGCTGCCAGGCGACCCGTTCACGGTGGAGGGCACCCAGCAGGTGGTTGATGCCCTGTTCCAACTGCTCCCCTCCCGGATGATGTTCTACATCAAGGACGAACTCCTCCGAAAGGCTTTCCTGCTCTACCCTCCACTCAACCTGATGATCCCTGCCGGTTGCCACACCTCCCGGGTGCTCCTGGAAAGGATGGACGTCCGGAAGGCGATCACTCTGGCCAACCTGATCGAGAACCGGAAGTGGGCCGACGGCATCCTGCTCTGGATCCTGGACAACGTGAAACCGGAGGATTTTGGTGAAGTGGAGATCGAACCGATCGTCCTCGGGCCACAAGTCCTGGGGGGCGGAGTACAACTGGGGGCTATCTCCGATCTGAACAAGCTCACCACCCGGATTGTGATCAGGCCGCTGAGCAAGGATATGGGCGGCGACTACCCGAAGCTGCGCTTCACCCTATTCGTTGCCAGGCATATCATGATCGCCCGGAACTATTCAGCCCTACTGAGGACCTACGCCCGGGAACGCAAGAACCTGGGCCTCAAGATCCGCAACTCCCTGCTCGGCCGCTATGAGACCACCGCTTTCTCGGTGCACAACATCTTCGAGGACTTCCACCACCGCGCCCTGGTGAGCCAGTTCCGGAACACTGCCGGGCACCTGGCAGAAACAGGCCAGGCCGAAGACGCCAGGCTGCTCGAGATGATGTGTGAGGGCTACGGCCTCAGCCAGGTCCTGGCAGACGGCACCTTCATCCCCTGCTCCGCCTGGAGTTGGGCCAGCTTCAGCTACAAGGGAGGCCGCGGTATCCCCACTCCCCTATCCAGCCACGTCGAAGAAAAATGGTTCAACCACGACTTCCTGGAGGAGATCTATACCGAACTGGGGTACGACCCCAGCGAGATCATGCACACGGTGACACATCTGATCGGAGAGGGCCGGGCCAGCGATAACTTGCTGGACGCCCTGCTGGGAATCAGGCGCAAGGACGTCACCGTGGTCGTCCAGGAAACCCAGGACTACCCACCGGCTAAACCGCTGGAGCGATATTCGGGCAACCCGATCCTGTGCCCCATCAAGGAGCATGCCTGGGAAAGCAAGTACGTCCTGAATGCGGCCGCGGTCCGGATCGGGGATCTGGTCTACCTGCTCTACCGGGCCTTCGGAGATGATGAGACGTCGCGCATCGGACTGGCGATCACCGACGGTTATCACGTGCTGGAGAGGATGCCGGAGCCGATCTTCGGGCCCCATGACGAGAAGGATAAAAAGGGCGTGGAGGACCCCCGGGTGGTGATCGTCGAGGACCAGATCTATATGCTCTATACCGCCTACGACGGGGCGATCGCCCAGATCTCCGCGGCGTCGATCACCGTTGAGAACTTCTTGAAACGCGATTGGGACCGGTGGGAGCGAAAGGGTTTCGCCTTTCAGGACATCTGGGACAAAGACGCCATCCTGTTCCCGGAGCGGATCGACGGCAGATACGTCATCTATCACCGGATCGAACCCAGTATCTGGGTATCGCACCTGGATAGGCTGGAATTCCCGGCTCCCAAAGAGAAGCACTCGATCATCATGGGGCCGCGCTCCGGCAGGATGTGGGACTCCGTAAAGATCGGAGCGGGCACTCAGCCGATTAAAACCCGGTTTGGCTGGCTGCTGATTTATCACGGTGTGGACCGGGACCGGGTCTACCGGCTCGGGGTGATCCTCACCGACCTGAAAAACCCGGAACGCTTGTTGTACCGCTCTCCCAACCCGGTGCTCTCTCCGGAGACCGAGTACGAGATCGGCAATGAGGACTGCTGGGTGCCCAGGGTGGTCTTTACCTGCGGGGCCGTACCGGTAAATAACAAGGCGGTGCTGGATGCAGAGGACGAGATCCTGGTCTACTATGGAGCCGCCGACACCTACGTCTGTCTGGCCACTGCCAAGGTTGGCGACCTGATCCCGGAGGCGATCAGACAGAACCTACCGGAGCGCTCGTCCTGACAGTATCAGATACCTGAGGCAAGAGGTCGGAGGGCCCATCCAGAACCTGCCGATAAACCGCCAGGTAGTTCTGTGCCATCCGCTCCCGGCTGAAGCATTGTTCCACCCAGCGCCGGCAGGCCTGCCGGTCGATAGTTGGGATCTGCCCCAGGGCCGCCGTCGCCTCGGCCACGTTATTGACCAAGAATCCGGTGGCTCCGTGCCTGACGATCTCCGGCATGGAGCCCCGTCTAAAAGCCACTACCGGGGTGCCGCAGGCCATCGCCTCCACCACGCTCAGGCCAAAGGGCTCTGCAAAACTGATTGGATGCAGCAGGGCGAAAGCACCGCCCAGCAGGCCACTCCTACGGTCTGGCCCCACCGGCCCGATGTATTCCACCCTTCCTCTTTCCAGCCGCGGTGCTACCGCTTCATCAAAGTACCGCTGATCCTGGACAATCCCGGCAATCACCAGGGGCATGCCGAAAGCGCCAGCGATCTCGATCGCCTCGGCCGTCCCCTTGTCGGAATGGATGCGGCCAAAGTAGAGCAGGTAGCTGCCGGGGGTGGCCACGAAGGGGAAGGACTCCAGATCGATCCCGTGATAGACGGTGGCGAGATAGTCCAGGGACGGATGGCGATCCGCATTGCTGATGGAGATATAATGGCTGCTCCGGTTGTATTCCTGGAATACTGGCAAAATCTTGGGCGAGGAGAACCCGTGGATGGTGGTGACTACAGGCGTGCTCACCAGCCGGCTGTAGGTAAGAGGCAGAAAATCATAGTGGTTGTGGATCAGGTCAAACTCCCCCGCTCGCTCGAAGAGGTGGGCGATATGCAGGCACTCCCAGACCTTGGGATCGATGCCCGGGTCCTCCTCGTAGGGCCTGGGACAGACAAAATCGAGCTGCGCCCTGGTAAGGGAATCACCGGTGGCAAAGAGGGTGACCTCCACTCCCAGTTCCAGCAATCCCTCGCAGAGCAGGGAAACCACCCGCTCCCAAGGTCCATAATGCCTGGGGGGAGTTCTCCAGGCAATCGGTGATAACAGGGCAACTCTCACGATTCAACCTCCAAACTCACTTCTCACTTCTCACATCACAATACTTGCGGTAGAGCCTCGGCAGTTCTGTCTGCGGGCTCTGGTAATAGCGCTCCGGGTCCTCCCCCCGCAGCCAGCCGGTCGCTAACTGATCCACAGCCGGACCCAAGCCTGCAGCCAGTCGGCCAGCAAACTCGCTGATCGCCTGCACTGCGGGCTTGGGAGAACCATCGTGCCGAAATAGCCCAAAATGCCTCTCATGAGGATTCTCCCTGAGAGGCGGACGATCCCACAGGCTGGGGTGGTAGTCGCCATAACTCCAGGCCATGGCCCCGGTCATCCCGGCCCGACAGAGCAACTCCAGGGCCTGCTGGTAATAGGTGGCCACTTTAGCCTCATCCCACAGCCGGCATTTATACCGCAATAGCTCACTCTCGTCGGGATATGGCGGCAGCATCGGCCGGCTGGGGGCTCCGAACTCCTCGAATAGCACCGGCTTGCCCCCCAGCCAACGAGTCAACAGGCCCAGGAAAGGTAACACCCGCACGTCGCCGGGGTCGTCAACCCAGGCCAAATAGAAGGGGTAACCATGCATACAGAGCCAATCGCACCAGAGTGCCGCATCCTGCGGCCACAGGTGGCGGTCATTCTCCAGGTCCTCGGCGTGCATGCCCAGGGTCACCGGGCAGTCGCCGCCGTACTGCTTGATCTCTCCCACCATGATCTCCAGCCATGACCGGGCAGCGTTCCGGTCCGGGGGCAGCACACAGTTCGAAGATTCGTTACCCAGGTCATACGCCCAGATTGCTGGGTGACCTGCCAATGCCCGGGCCACCTCCCGGCACTGCAGTTGTTGTGCCCGGATGATCTCCCGGTCGGCATACCAATTACGGATCCCGGCTGTCAACTGGTGTCCGCCCGACCAGACGGGAAAACGAAAACGCACGTATTCTCTAGCGGGCCCGAGCACCCAACCGGGCAGCCAGTTGATCCCGCTCATATGACCGCAGAACAGGGTGGGCATAATGGAAACGCCGTGTTCGGCAGCGATATCCGCCAGACGCACCAGGCAGCGCAGGGCCGCAGGCGAAACAATATCCGGGGCCGGCTGGAACTCCTCCCAGAGCAGGAAGACCCGCACATGGCTCATCCCGCCAGCCGCCATCCTGCTCAGATCGGCGGACACTTCCGCGGCGTCGAAATCCTGCCACCAATACATGGCCCTGGTCGCCGGCCAGTAATTTGCACCCAGCACAAAGTGCCGCTGTTCATCCCGAACCACGTTGCATGCTCCCCTTATCAGGCCTTCTCGAGGATCTCCAGCCGCTCATTCGCCTCCGGGCCCTGCGCCGCTAACATCAGACCGTTCACCGCCTGCTGCGACAGCAGCAAGGACAGTACCGCCTCGGCCCCCTGGTTGAGGTTGACTCCCTCGGGAACCAGGGCGTCGTAACAGCCACCGCTGTCAGTATCGTACAGGCTCAACCGGTTGATGTTGTTACTGCGGTACCAGCTCTGGGCGAGTTCCGCCAGGGAGCGGTACTGGTTGTCTCCGGTAGCCTGGAAAGCCTGGACACAGGCCAGGGTCATGGAACAGGCGTCGACCGGCTGCTGGTCGTAGCAGGGTATGGCTCTCCCCTGCAGCCACCAGTCCCGGTTGCCAACGATACTCAGGTAGCCCCTGGCAAACAGGGCCTCGCTCAGCCACCCCATGGTTTCCCGGGCCACCCTCAGGGCCTTCCGGTCCTGGGTCATAGAGTAATAGGCAAACAGGGCATGCGGCAGGATGCCGTTGCAATAGGTCAGGGATTGTTCAAACCAGAGCCATCCCGGGGATTTACAGGAGCCATACAAATGGATCAGGTAGCCGGCAAAATCCCGGGCGGCACTGGCCAGAAGTTCTCTTCTGCGATTGCTCAAGCCGGGGTTCTTGCAGATCCCGAGCAGGGCATAAGCCGCGGCCCGGGGCGATTTTACCGTGGTGAGCGCCGGCAGCGCCCGCAGGGCCATTCGGCGCCCCGACTCCCTGACGTCGTCAAGATCGCACAGGGACGCCGCGCAGCAGGCCAGGAACATCCGCCCCTGGCTGTCGTCGGAGTCTATGGTAGCCACAAAACGGCCGCCCAGTTTCCAGTTGCGCCATCCGCCATCGCTGCGTCGGGCGGTCTCCAGGAACCGGATATAGGTGCGTACGAGTTCAGGGCGCTCCTGCTCCTTCATGTTCAATGCCACCAGCAGCGCCCTGGCGTTGTCATCACCGGTGTAACCGCTCTCTGGGTCCGGGGTGTTCAACCTGGCGAACTGCAGCAGCCCGGTGGCATCGGTCATACCCTTCAGGTGACGGTAATCCATAGACACGGTTTTCATCGCTTTTATTCCTTTCCCGATCTGATGCGCTAGGAGGTGGAACTGACCAGCCGCGCATCGACGATTCTCGTAGCCAGGTTGGCATACTGTGCGGCCACGTAAGGCCAGCCGATCGTCTTCCCGATCCGGGCGGTTTTTCGCTCCAGGTGCGCCTTGAGTAGCGGATTGGACAGCACCCGGTCGAGGATAGTGGCGATATTGGAGACGCTGGCGTCCGCGGCGATCAGCCCGCGCTGCTCTTCGGCCAGCATCGCCAGCGCATATTCGTAAGGAGTGGAGACTATCGCCCGCCCGCACCCGATGGCAAAAGCGAGCGTCCCACTGACAGCCTGGTCCCGGTTGGGGTATGGGCTCAGATAGATGTCGGTCATGTACAGGTAGTCACCAAGCTCCTCCTGCTCCATGTAATGGTTAATGAAACGCACGTGGTCGTTCAAGCCCAGACTCGTTACCAGCCCGTTCAGCATCTCCCGGTAGCGTTCGCCTTCCCTTTTCAACAGCATCGGGTGGGTCTTGCCAGCGATCAGGTACAGCGCCTCCGGGTGTTTGACCACCACTTCCTGCAAGGCCCTGATCCCGATCTCCAGGCCCTTGCCCGGTCCAATCAGCCCGAAGGTGGTGATTACCTGCCTCCCGGCATAGCCATACTGCTGCTTGAGCTGCTCCCGGTCCTTGGGCTGAAACACGGGAACCCCGTGGTGAATGATGCAGATCTTTTCCGGAGGCACTGCATGCACTACTTCCAGCAATTGCGCCGAGCGCTTGGTCATGCAGACGACTGCAGCCGCTTTCCGGGACAGCTGATCCAGGATCGCCTTTTGGCCGGTCGAGGGATGGGGCAAGATCGTATGCATCACCAGCATGTATGGTTTGGCCAGGCTGCCGGTGAAGTCCAGCACGTACTCCCCGTCCGCTCCTCCAAAGATGCCGTACTCATGCTGGATAATCACCAGCTCGATCTCTGGAGATTGATTGATCTGCCTGGCGGTCTTGACGTAGTCTCTTTTTATATTCTGCCGGATCTCATACGCAACCTCTTCGGGGTAGTCATATGTATACTCAGTGTCCGAAACAGCCGCTATCTTCATACTCACGCCAACCCTGGCCAGGTTGTCCCTCAGGTCTTTGGAAAAAGTGGCAATTCCGCACTGCTTTGGCGGGTACGTGCCCAAATTGATAATAGACATTGCTAATACCTCCTTCTACAAGATCGTTCATGACAAGATCGTTCATGACGACACCGATAGTGCGACAGACAGCCGGGATGCCGTACTCTCGTCAGTAGGTTTCCAAAATACAACATAATGTATTAATGAGATATTTTCCAACTGTGGGCTACTCAAAAGGACGGCCGTGTGGCTTGCAGATGGATGATAGTAGCTTTCAAGCTTTTGGTTAATTATAGCACATTTATTGCAAATAGTCTATCGATTAGCTGCCGTTTACATTATATGATATTTATTACCAGTTACAGGCACCTGATCAGCGACCAGAGCGGCCTGCTACAAGCCGGCTTTCCAAATCAATCCACGTATAGAGGCCGGGGGTATGCTCCCAGGGGGGGGTCAGGATGGGCTGCCTGTGAGGAGAATGACCAGCGTGGTCAGGGTATTCCAGGTGCTATGCGCCGCAATCGCCGGATATAGCGACCGGGTCTTTTCGCAGGAAAAGGCAAAAAAAGCGCCACCGAGAGCAATCGGGAGAAATCGCGCCAGATCGTAATGAAGGGCGCCGAAAAAACAGGAGACGATCAGCATCGCCGGCCAGACACCAAGACGACTGCGTAAGACCGGGTAGACGAAGCCTCGAAAGAACAGCTCCTCGCTCAGGGGCGCCAGCACACAGGACATCAGCAGTGAACCAAGCTGCGCCCGCCAACCATTCGTCCTGCCGATCAGGTAGGCCACCTCCTGAGGGGGTAGCGGCTGATGCCAGAGGGAGTTGATCAGAGTCATGGCGACCACGATAAAGATAAAAACGGCAACTCCGCCCAGGATTCCGTAGAGCCAGACCGACCGCCAGTTAAAATTCTGCAGGCCGAGCAGTCTGAAAGGATGGCTGCCCCTGAGGCGAACGGCGCCCAGTACCAGGCCGATCATCAACAGGGTCTGCACCAGACTCAACAGGAGCAGCAGGGACAGGGCGCCATTGCTGTAACCGGGGAAAAGAGCCGTTGCCAGGGCGGTCAACCGGTAGGAGCCAAACCAGCGCAGGGAGAAAAGCAGCACAAAGACCAGGATGATCACCAGCAGCACCTCGAACACGCCCCATGGGGGCCGCTCAGCTGGCCATCCCTGGCCCCAGTAGCTCCGGAAGTCTCGCCAACTCCGATCCGTCATCACTCACCCGCTTTCAAAAGTGGACGCGAGAACCGTCCCCGTGTCCACGACGGCCTTAGCAGATGCGGGGCAGGGGCTCTCCCTCGAGCATGGCCATGATCCGGGTGGCTCCCAGTTCGGTCTCCAAGAGCACCAGCCTCCGATCCGATCCTGTGACTCTTCCGACAGCCACGGCGCCCTGCCCCTCCGGCAGGTTGCGCATCGCCTCCAACACCTTGTCAGCGGCTTCGGGCGCCACGATCACGATCACTTTCCCCTCGTTGGCCAGGTACAGCGGGTCCAGTCCCAGCATCTCGCAGGCTCCGACCACTTCCCGGCGCAGCGGAATCAACGTCTCCTGCACCAGAATACCCTGCTCACCCTGAGTTGCCAGCTCATTCAGGGTGGTGGCCAGACCGCCCCGGGTCGGATCGCGCATGCACCTGACCGCCTCTCCCCCGGCCTCCATGACTGCAGAGGTGATCCGGTTCAGGGGGGTGCAGTCGCTGATGACCGGAGTGGTGAAGGCCAATCCCTCCCGCTGGGCAAGAATGGTCAGGCCGTGGTCTCCCAGGGTACCGCTGACCAGCACCAGATCACCCGGCTGGATCCGGCGCGGCGACAGGTCGCGCCCGGACGGAACGACCCCGATGCCGGCGGTGTTGATGAAGATCTTGTCGGCGGCGCCCCGGCCTACCACCTTGGTGTCCCCGGTGACCACCCGTACTCCGGCGGTACTGGCCGCCGCCTGCATGGAGTTGACGATCCGCTGCAGGTCGGCCAGAGGAAAGCCCTCCTCGATGATGAAGGCAGAGCTGAGATAGAGCGGCACCGCTCCGCTTACAGCCAGGTCGTTGACCGTTCCGCAGACAGCCAGCTTGCCGATGTCGCCGCCCGGAAAGAAGATCGGATCGACCACGAAGGAGTCGGTGGTAAAGGCCACCCGTCCCTGCCCCAGGTCCAGGATGGCAGCATCCAACATCTCATCCAGGATCGGATTGTGCAGGGCATCCTGAAATACGGTCCTGATCAGCTGGTTGGTAAGGGTCCCACCACTGCCATGGCCGAGCAGGATCACCTGGTCTTGCTGTGTCTTGCTCATACAGTTCCACCAACCTTCTGGGCTCCGTAGCGGTAATAGGCGGCGCAGGAACCCTCGGTAGAGACCATGCAGGGGCCTACCGGTTTCATGGGGGTGCAGGCTTTGCCAAACAGGGCGCACTCATAGGGCAGTTTCAACCCCTTCAGCACCTGGCCACAGGAGCAGTTCTTCACCCGCTTGCCAGGGGTGACAGTGATCGGAAAGCGTTTCTGGGCATCCAGCTGGGCAAATTCATCCCGCAGCACCAGCCCGCTGCCAGGCACCTCCCCGATCCCGCGCCAGAGCGCATTCACAGGAGTAAAGTACTTATTGATAAAGGCACGGGCCACCGGGTTCCCCTCCGGGCGCACTGCCCGCTTGTACTGGATCTCCACCGCCGGGCGGCCCTGGTTGTACTGGTTTAAAATCATCAGCAGGGCCTCCATGATGTCGATCGCCTCAAACCCGGTCACCACGCACGGCTTGCCGTATTGCTCGGCAATAAAACGAAAGGGCTCCGTCCCCAGGATGGTACAGACGTGCCCGGGGTTGATGAAGGCATCCAGTTTGACCTCCGGATCTGTCAGCAGGGCTTCCATCACCGGTGGCACCAACTTGTGCAGGGAGAAGATGGAGAAGTTCTGCAGTCCTTGCTGCACTGCCTGCTCGACGGCAACTGCGATGGTCGGGATGGTGGTTTCAAAACCAACCGCCAGGAATACGACCTGCTTGTCCGGGTGCTCCGCTGCCAGGGCCACGGCATCGGTGGGAGAATAGACAACCCTGACGTCAGCTCCCCGGCTTTTGGCCTCCAGCAGGCTGCTCTGAGTACCCGGGACACGCATCATGTCCCCGAAGGTGGCCATGATGATCTCTGGCTGGCGCGCCAGAGCGATCACGATATCCAGGTCCAGGTCATCGGTCACGCAGACCGGGCAACCGGGGCCTGAGATCAGGCGGATGTTCTTCGGCAGCAGATCACGCAACCCACTCCTGGCGATGGCAACAGTGTGCGTGCCACACACCTCCATGGCCGACAGCGGCCTGACCGCCTCCTCCCGCAACCGGTCCAACAGGTGCTGGGCATAGTCTTTATTTTTGTAGGGCTGCATAAGCGACCTCCCATGCGTCGAATATCTCTTCGGCTGCTTGTTCGTCCATTACCTGGATGGCAAATCCTGCATGGAGCAGCACATAATCACCGACCTTGGCCTCCGGGGTCAACGTGATGTTGACCTCCTTGGTGTTGCCACCCACGTCGATCTCCGCGGTATGGCCCTTAATGCTCAAGATCATGGACGGTATGGCTAGGCACATTTTCTCTGATCACCTCGCTCGCGATATAGACTTGTCCGAGGGAGACTCCCCCGTCATTGGTGGGAACCTTGCGATGGTACCATACATGAAAGCCTGCCTCTGCCAACCTCTGGCGCAGCAGGCGAAACAGCAGCCTGTTCTGGAACGTGCCCCCGCTTAGGGCCACAGCGCCCAGGCCGGTGTCATCCCGCAGTTTCTGGAGCACCTCTGTGATCATAACCGCCACGGTCAGATGAAACCTGCCGGCACTGACGCTGGTCGGTGTGCCTCGCTCCAGGTCCCTCACAATTCCTTCGAAGATCCCCCGGGTACCCAATTGATAGGGCCGGTTGTGGTAGTTGAACTCATATTCGTACCAGTCCTGCACCTCCGGGTCCGCCACTGTTTCCATCTCGATGGCCGCCTGCCCCTCGTATTGCACCCGGGTACAGATCCCCAGCAGGGCGGAGACGGCATCGAACAGCCGACCGCAACTAGAGGTGGGCACGGTATTGAATCTATTCTCCAACTGGCGCACCAAAACCTGCTGCTCCTCGCTCCCGAGGGTGGGCAGGTACTGGCGACCCCGCCTCAGGCCAGGGGCGCCAAAATGCTCGTAGAGGCAGGTCAGGGCCATCCGTGCCGGATGCTTGATGGTGATCTCACCGGGCAACGGCATGTAGGCCAGGTGAGCCATGCGCTCAAGTCTGGCGGGGGTTCCCGCAAAGAACTCAAAGCCCCAGATGGCCCCATCGGTGCCATAGCCGGTGCCGTCGCAGACCACGCCCAGGGCCGGTGCGGTCACCAGGTTTTCCGCCAGGCAACTGGCCATGTGGGCGTGATGGTGCTGTACTCCGATCTTGGTCAGTCCCTCCTGGGACTTCGCCCAGCGAGTGGCCATATAGTCCGGGTGCAGGTCGTAGGCAATGATCTCCGGCTTGACGTCCAGCATCGTTTCAAAGCGCGGTATGGAATATAGGAACTGTTGATAGTTGCCATAATGGTTCAGGTCGCCCAAGTGCTGGCTGAGATAGGCGCCCTTGCCCCTGGTCAGGCAGAAGGTGCTCTTCAGCTCGCCCCCACAGCCCAGAATCACCGGCATTTGGAGGTTCGAAGTGGGTGCCCGTTTTAACGGGCGCGGTTCGAGGTTCGACTTGTTGGCATTGGCTCTGCCAATGCCTTCGTTTCTGACTTCCGACTTCCTGCTTCCGACTTCTGATATCGGCAGGTCGACCGGCAGCGGCACATAGCCCCGGGCGCGCCGGGATAGCCGGGCCTCCCCGTCCACTACCGTAACCACCGAGTCGTCGCAGCGGTTGTAGATCTGGCGATTGTGCAGCAAAAAGTAATCGGCGATCCCCCGCAGTTTTACCAGGGCCTCGTCATTGTCGATGATCAGTGGGTCGTCGCTGATGTTGGCGCTGGTGGCGATCAGGATCTCCAGGCCTTTCTCGAAGAGCAGGTGATGCAGCGGCGTATAGGGCAGCATCACTCCCAGGGTGCTGATCCCCGGGGCTATCTCCGGAGGCAGGTCGTCCTGCCGCTTCCGGTCCAGGATCATGATCGGGTGGGCCGGGCTCTCCAGGAGGGCGGCCTCCTCGGGGGATACATGGCAATATTGCTCGACAACCGCCAGGTCCCGGCACATCGCCGCAAAGGGTTTGAACTCCCTGATTTTGCGCCGGCGCAAGTTGGCCACCGCCTCCCGGCAGCGGGCGTCACAGATCAGGTGAAAGCCTCCCAGGCCCTTGACCGCCAGGATATGGCCGGACTTTAAAAACTCGTGCCCGAGCCCCGGATAGACCCGGCCCTCGAGGTCTCGCAGCGTGACCTGCGGGCCGCAGTCCGGACAGGCGTTTGGCTGGGCGTGAAAGCGCCGGTTCAGGGGGTCCTCAAACTCGTGAGCGCAGACCGGGCACATGGGGAAATCCCGCATCGTTGTCTTGATGCGGTCATAGGGAACATCCATGATGATCGTGAACCGGGGGCCGCAGTTGGTGCAGTTGGTGAAGGGATACTGGTAACGCCGGTCGTTCTTGTCTTTGATCTCCCGGAAGCAGTCCTCGCAAACCGCTACATCCGGCGAGATCATCACGTCCCGGCGGTCGCTGGCCTCGCTGTGTTTAATGAAGAAGTGGTCGAATCCCTGGACCTCCCGCAGCATGATCCGTTGGTCGACGATCATGGCCAGCTTCGGGGGTTTGCTGATCACCGCCTCATAAAAAGCCAGTACCGTCTCTTCCGGGGCCTCCGCCCAGATAGTGACACCCTCGGAGGAGTTCAGCACCCAGCCTAGGATCCCGTATTCCATGGCCAGACGAAAAACAAAGGGGCGAAATCCAACTCCCTGGACAACCCCTTCGATCTTGATTTCACGGGCGACAGTTTCCATGACACCCTCTCCCCGTATTCGGCGCTGAAATCTGGTGCCGTTCAACTGACAAACCGATCTTAACATAAAGAGCATCAAGGGACAAGGGTCTGTAAATCCTCATCCCGGTGGAAAACACTGCGCCGTGCGGCGCGGTCAAGATCCCAGGTCCCGGTATCGATCCAGGTAGTTGACGACAGCAAGGATGTAGGCCCCGTGCGACCAGGTCAGCGGCGCCACCGAGAGGGGCTGGCCAGAGTATGGGTGAATCTGCTCCGGCAGGATGCCGCTCTCCATCCGATGGTCGGCCACCCATTCCAGCAGCCCCCGGGCAGAGGCCAGCTCTTCCCGGTTCCGGGCCTTGGCAGTGTACCATTCGCCGAGCCAGATGGTAGTCAGAAACCAGGGGTTGCCAGGCACCTTTGCCGAGTCCTCACTCTGGCGGAAATACCAGTCGCCGGTGTAGCGAGCCAGTCCGCCCACCCGTGTTTCAACCCACAAGCCGGCCTGAACCGCCTCCATGGTGCGCACCACCCGGGGGTCATCCGCGGTAAAGGCGCCAGAGGAGAATAAACCGTACAAACTGGCATCAAGGGTCTGGTCTGGCACCAGTTCGTCTCCCTCGATGTAGACGCCGCGCAGGAACCGGTCGAGGCTGCTGCTGTACAGAAGCTGTTCCATGCCCTCCCGCACCTCCTGGGCCGCCTGGCGGTAGGCAGAGCTGGAGCGGAGATCACCAAACAGGTCCGCAAAATTGGCCGCCGCTGTCAGTCCGGCGTAGACCGAGGCGGAGGTGAAGCTGAACACACCCCGGCGTTCCTCCCAGAGGTCATAGCTCTCCAGGGGCAGCTTCCAAACCGGATGGCGGTAACGCTCCAGAAAATTGGCCGCCTTCCGGATCATGCCATGATAGAAAGACTCCATCTCTTCATAGTCCCGGTAGAGACTGTAGTGATGCCACATGGCATGGATGACCAGGGCGGTTTCATCCTCCTGGATCGGCAGTTGCGGCTCACCGTTGCGTACCCAGGGGAGCCAGCTCGATCCCAGGGTGCCATCGGCGTTATATTTATGAAAGTAATAGCCTCCCTCTGAGATAATCTGAACGCACATCCTGAAGAATTGCAGTGTAATCTCCGGATATCCGGCCTTGTCCAGGCCGATGGCAATCATGGCCCCGTCCCGGGGCCACATATAGCTGTAATGATCCCGGGCAGTCATCAGGATGTCGGTGTCGTTGGCGGCCAGGATTGCCCCCCGGTTGTCGCACTGGGTGCGCACCACCAATAAACTGCGCTTGAACAGATCGCTGACTTTGGACGGCAGATCGGCGAAATCCCAATCCCGCTTGTGCACCCAATGGCGCCAGTAGCTGACCGTCTCTTCGAGCAACACTGACGGCGCCCGTTCGAGCGCTAGATAGTTTAGATCCTTTGCCTCCTGAAAGTTCTCTCCCATGGCGATCCAGTACCATAGGCTGTCCCCTGCGCCCGGTTCCAGGTGCATTTCAAAACTGATGGAACTGTCCACGGAACCGTGGGCGATCGGATTGCCCTCCAGCCACCCGTCCTCGGCATCCCTCCAGGTTCCCTCGGCCGTTCCGAATCGCTTCAAACCGGTGGCGTACTGGAAGATTCCCCTGCCCTGCGCCAGACCGTTGATCAGGAAGTAACGGTTACGTTTATAGTGGTAGATCACCTGCAGGGTAGGATCGTACAGGGCGGTGTCTCCTACGTCAAAGCCACCGAGGGAAAAATCGTGGTTGAAGAAGATCCGGATTATCCGCGGCCTGTTTTCCAAATTGGTCAACTGCAACCGGCGTAGAAAAAGATTGTGGCGGTAATGCACCGCATCCTGCAACTGTACGGTCAACCCCAGGGCAAAATTGCGGGCCTGTACCGAGGTGGCCAGAGTATCCTCCTGGTAACCGAGATTCTTGTCCCAGACTCCCTCATCCATCCAGGAAAAGCAGCCGTCCTCCCAGAACCCGATGCTGCAGCGGTGACCGGCGATATGATTATCCATGCCTACTATAGGAAAATAAAGGTCTCGCATGTTCACGCCATGATCAAAATTGATCAGGACGTTCCCGTTGCCTACGACCAGATCCCTTGGCATCGCATAGCGCTCCCGTTGATCATAATCTTAAGAAATAATCAAACTGGGCTTTGGACATAATACAACAGTGCCAGATTGCCGCATGTCGTTAATCTTTCCGGTCAGCACCAAATTTAATCTTGATCAGCGCCGGATAGGGGTACTCGACTCGAAAGGAGGGAGCAGATCATGGCCGTGATCGATCTGTTGTTGCTTGTAGCAATTGGATCGGTGCTGGCAATTATCGTCGCAGGAGGCTACGTATTCATATTTAGAAAGCAGTTCTCTTTTTTAAAACGGCCTTACCCCCAAACGGGGGAGCGGCTATCTAAGCACCTGCCCATGCCACTGCAACCCACCCAGAGGGAACCCGACGCCGCGCCCGGCGAGCCCGGCGGGGCTGAAAGCAAGCCTGCAACATCAGAGGCCGAAGGCTGGAGGCCGGAGGCCGGAGTTCTGCTTCAAAATTCCAGCACGGATGCTCAAGCCGCACTACTTGAGGAGGCCTCTGAGGAGTTTACTCATGTCTTGCCCCGGCCGGCAGCTGCCCACAAACCGGAGACAGCCAGCGCCAGTGTCATGACCAGTCAGAACACGCATGGCATTCCAGCATCCTACGGTGATTGCCAGATCGCCGCCCTGCCCCGGGACCCGAACTGGCTGTTCGTTTACTGGGAGATCAATGAGGCCAAGCGAGAGGAGATTGCCCGCCACTTCGGCCACTGGGACTGGGATCAGTCCCGGCCGGTGTTACGGGTCTATGACACGACCAACCTCTATTTTTTTGACAGCAGGCAGCAGATGGAGATCGCCATCAACGATTATGCCAATAACTGGTACATCCGCACCGGGCAGCCCAACAGAACCTTCTGCGTGGAACTGGGCCGGATCCGCCCTGATGGGTCATACATCTTCCTGGCCCGTTCCAACTTCGTGAGCACTCCCCGGGACCAGATCTCCGACGTGATTGACGAGGAATGGCTGCTGCTCCCGGAATACACAGCCAGGCTCTATGCGCGGATCGACGGCATCTATCCCGGTCCCAGCTCACCAGGCCTGTCAGGCCCCGGCGCACAGATCAGTTCGCCGATGAATTGGTAGGAAGATCAGACTTCTTGCAACTGTCATCTGAAAGGAGATCGGTTTCTTAATGGCCCAGGGTTACCTAGCAATGGTCTTACACGCCCACCTGCCCTATGTACGCCACCCGGAGCACGAGCACTTCCTGGAGGAGAGATGGTTTCAAGAAGCGGTCACCGAAACCTACCTGCCCCTGCTCTGGGTTTTTGAGAGACTGCTGGAAGACAACGTGGACTTCCGGATCACCTTCAATCTCTCCCCCACCCTCATCGCCATGTTTAACGACGAACTCCTGAGGCAGCGCTACGTGCGCCACCTGGAGATGCTGCGCGAGCTGGCCGAGCGGGAGGTGGAACGTACCAGGAACCAGCCGGAGTTTCAGGGCACCGCCTTGATGTACCGGGATCTGGTCTCCCGGGCGCATTACCTGTTTACGGAAAAATACCACTGGGATCTAACCGGCGCCTTCAGGCGCCTTCAGGATTCCGGCCGGGTGGAGATCATCACCACCGGGGCGACCCACGGCTATTTCCCGCTGCTGGGAGTGCAGCGGGAGGCGGTATACGCCCAGGTGGCCGTAGCGGCGCAGTTTTACGAGCGCAATTTCGGACGTCCCCCATCAGGATTCTGGCTGCCGGAATGCGGCTACCACCCTGGCGATGACCAGATCCTGAGAAGGTTTGGCATCAAATACTTCTTCGTGGAAAGCCACGGGCTGCTGCACGCTTCGCCACGGCCCAAATACGGCTACTACGCTCCTGTCTATACCCCGGCAGGGGTGGCCGCCTTCGGCAGGGATATGGAATCATCCAAACAGGTCTGGAGCGCCAAGGAGGGCTACCCCGGTGATTTCGACTACCGGGATTTCTACCGGGACATCGGCTTTGATTTCGGCCTGGACTATATCGGACGCTATCTTCCTGAAGGCCATATCAGATCGCATACCGGGTTCAAATACCACCGGATCACCGGCCTGTCTGACTACAAGGAGCCTTACGTCCGGCAATACGCCATGGAAAAAGCCGCCCTGCACGCCGGCAACTTCATGTTCAACCGGGGGAAGCAGATCGAATGGCTGGCCGCCATCTTCGACCGCCAGCCGGTAGTAGTGGCGCCATATGACGCTGAACTGTTCGGGCACTGGTGGTTCGAGGGGCCCCAGTGGCTGGATTACCTGTGCCGCAAGATCCACTTTGATCAACGGACCTTCGACATGATCACCCCCAGCGAATACCT
>Ga0187886_1001412_pt1 | contig 21927 bp, 21 predicted proteins | sample June2016WEW_20_1_FD_133001 | JGI IMG/M metagenome (GOLD analysis project Ga0187886, IMG submission 133001) | Peatland microbial communities from SPRUCE experiment site at the Marcell Experimental Forest, Minnesota, USA - June2016WEW_20_150 | ecosystem: Environmental > Terrestrial > Soil >... | reverse complement strand
CTTTTTCTTTTAGCAAGAATACATTATCAGTCAAAGTTTTGCAATCCTATTGTTACTCAAGGGCTTTTCTGCTATAATAAACCAAACATCCGTAAAGGAGTCTACCTTGAACCTTTAAGCCAGTCCCGCGAGGCCGGCAAGGGGAAAAGCCAAATACATGCACCCATAACCTCTTGCCGCCTGCCTACGCTAAAGCTTCGGTAGGTGAACCAAAGCAAGAGGTTTTTTATGTCAGAAAAAATTGTGATGACCGCGGAGGATATCCGCCGCACCATCGCCCGCATTGCCCATGAAATCATCGAGCGTAACGAGGCAGTTGACCACCTGGTATTAGTAGGCCTGCATACACGGGGCGTGCCGCTAGCGAAGCGCCTGGCGGAAAACATCGAGCTCTACGAAAAGTCTAAGCTGCCCGTCGGGGCGCTGGACTTTAGCCTTTATCGCGACGACCTCAATAGTTCGGAAGCCCAAAAAGCTATCCAGTCCACGGACATCCCTTCCGATATTAATAATAAGTCCGTGGTGCTGGTCGATGATGTTCTTTATACGGGCCGCAGCATCCGCGCTGCCATGGATGCCCTTATCGACCTGGGGCGTCCGCGCTCCATACAGTTAGCGGTACTTATCGACCGAGGACATCGTGAGATGCCGATACGCGCGGATTACGTGGGTAAAAATATACCCAGCGCCCGCCACGAAGAAATCCAGGTTCGTCTCACGGAGACCGACGGTTGCGATGAAGTGGCGATTATTAATCTAAATGGTGCTAAAACAGGTAAAGGTCTAAAGGAAAAATCGGAGGTGAATGAAAAATCGCAGGTCCCGGTAAAACCGGGAAAGGAGATGTTGCCATGAATCTGAAAAATAGAAACCTGGTGACTATCGATGACCTCTCCAACGGCGAAATGATGGCCCTGTTTTCGCTGGCTAATGAGATGTCCGCCAATATGCCGGAACAACTCAATCTATGCCGTGGAAAAATCATGGCTAGCCTCTTTTTCGAGCCGAGCACCCGCACGAGACTATCCTTCGAAGCGGCGATGCACCGCCTCGGCGGCAGCGTCATTACCGCCTCGGATGTTGGCGCCAGTTCACTGGCTAAAGGCGAAAGCATCTCCGATACTGCTAAAATCGTCGGCAGCTATGCGGATATCATCGTCATCCGTCATCCCTGGGAGGGGGCGGCTAAGGTGGTGGCGGATTATGCCGGCATACCGGTGATTAACGCCGGCGATGGCGGTCACCAACATCCCACCCAGACCCTCCTCGACCTTTATACGATAATGAAAGAACGCCAGTCTATAAAAGGACTTAAGATAGCTCTCTGGGGCGACCTGAAATATGGCCGCACCACCCACTCCCTGATTTTCGCCCTCGCCCGGTTCGGGGCGGACATCCTCTTCTGTCCCAGTCCGGGACTCGAAGTGCCGGACCATGTTATCGAGAAGCTGGTGACCGAATACGGCGGCGAGGTGGAAAGACCTAAAGTGTCACCGGGAGCGGGTAGTGACAATCTCTTTACGATAGATGCCTTTTATACTACGCCTAACAGCCCTCATCAATTGGCGATGATGCCGGATATGAGCGTACAGTTAGAGCTTAAGGGGGGCGTCGATGCGCTTTATGTGACTCGACCCCAAAAAGAACGTTTTACGGATAAAGAGCAAGTGCAGGACTTAAAATCAAAATACCCTATTGTGAATAAAAAGCTGCTGCAGGAAAAGGTGTTCAAGAAAAGCTTAGTCATGCACCCGCTGCCGCGCGTCGATGAGCTGGCGTATGATATCGACGCCGATGAGCGGAGCATGTACTTTAAACAAGCTGCCCGCGGCGTGCCGGTAAGAATGGCGCTGCTGGCTGCTTTCCTGGGAGCGAAAGACGTCAATATCCCAGAGGTAGAATCCCCTCCCCCAGTCGCCTTCCCCGTCTACCAGCAGGAGCTGCGGCCGGTCTGCCCTAATCCCAGGTGTGTGTCGATTCAACCGACGGAAACTAAGTACCTGAAACCGGAATATAAGATAGTGAATACGAAGCCCTTGACCTTACGCTGCGTCTACTGCGAGCATGGCTTCGAGCCGAAGTTTGTGGCGAGCACCGATTGGCATGAGCATAAGCTGGATGCCAAGAAATACCATAGCGCGGATAGTCATTGGACTAAATTCATTCATCCTGAAAACCTGATTGTTTTCAATAGCGAGGAAGAGGCCCAGGCTCACGGTTTTAAGCCGAGTCACTTTACGGGAGGTCACCACTAAAAACATAATTTTGCTACCGCTCACGCCGAGGGCTCACCATGAGCGGATAAATATGATTTATGAGGTTATAGAAAATGCCAGATTCTCTGCTCATCCACGGCGGGCGGATTATCGACCAATCCCAGGATATCGATAAAATCGCCGACCTATTGATAAAAGACGGGAAAATCCTCTGGCTCGGCGAGGGCAAGCCGCCCGAAGAAGATTATGCGGTTCTCAACGCCGGGGGACTGATTGTCTGTCCGGGGTTTATCGACCTGCACTGCCATCTACGGCAGCCGGGCTATGAAGAGAAGGAAACGATCGCTTCCGGGACATGGGCGGCGGCGCGGGGAGGCTTTACGACCGTCTGCTGTATGCCCAACACCAACCCACCCCTAGATAATGGCGACATGCTGAACTACGTCCGAACCGTCGCGGCGAGGGAGGGCATCATCCGGGTTTTCCCCATCGGCTGCGTGACAGTTGGTAGAAAGGGCGAAGAGCTGGCCGACCTTAATGAATTGGAGATGAATGGGGCGGTGGCTTTCAGCGACGACGGCTCGCCGGTGAGTAAACCGGAAATCATACGCCGCGCTCTGGAGTACAGTCGGGATTTCAAACGACCTATCATCGACCACTGCGAGGATACGTCGCTAACACAGGGCGGGCAGATAAACGAGGGGGTCGTCTCGCTGGAGATGGGACTGTGCGGGATGCCAGGCGCCGCCGAGGAGGTAATGGTCAAACGGGATATCGACCTGGCAAAAGAGACCGGCGGGCATGTGCATATCGCCCACGTTAGCACCGCGGCATCAGCCGAGCTGATACGCCAAGCTAAAGAAGAAGGCGTGCACGTTACCGCCGAGGTCACGCCCCACCACCTCACCCTAACCGAGGAAGATGTTTTTAAATATGGCACGCTGGCGAAGGTCAACCCGCCTTTGAGAACAAAGCAGGATACCATCGCCCTGCTGCGGGCTTTGAACGACAGCGTTATCGACATCGTGGCTACCGACCACGCGCCGCACACTAAAGCCGATAAGGATTGCGAGTTTACGCAGGCAGCCTTCGGCATCAGCGGTCTGGAAACGGCGCTAGGGTCGCTGGTGGGGCTTATCCTTAAGAGCGAGTTAAGCCTGAACAATATGATTGCGGCGCTGACCGCGGGGCCGGCGCACGTGCTGGGTTACGCCAAGCTGGGCACATTTGAAACCGGCGCGCCGGCGGATGTATGCATCTTCGACCTGCATAAGGAGTGGATGGTGGATGTAGAGAAATTCGCCTCGAAAGGCAAGAACACACCTTTAAACGGACGGACGCTTAAGGGCAAGGTTATGTCCACCATCTATATGGGCAACCCGGTTTATATGGAGGAGGGGATGAAGGTGGAGTAAAATCCCCCTTAATCCCCCTTTTACAAAGTGGGAGACGGATAAAGGGGTGGAATAACCCCCTCTCCCTTTACAAAAGGGAGATTGAGAGGGATTTTGTACAGTATTAGATATATAAAGGAGTAAACTATCTTGAGCGTTATGAACCAACTTAAAGTCCCAATACTTTCAGTAGTTGAAGCGATAAAGGGGGTGTACCTTTTCCGCCTGGAGGCGCCGGAGATTGCTCAAACTGCTCGACCCGGGCAGTTCGTCATGGTACGGTGTGGTAAAGAAACCATCCTGCCGCGGCCGTTCAGCATCCACAACGTGGACGGCTCGCAAATATCCATACTTTTAAGCGTGGTGGGTAAAGGCACGGGGTGGCTGGCGCTCAAGAAAAAGGGCGATACGCTGGATATCTTCGGTCCCTTGGGCAGCGGCTTTACTATCAATCCCAGGTCCCAAAATCTCTTGCTGGTGGCGGGGGGCATTGGCATCGCGCCCTTACGCTTCCTGGCGGAGCGGGCGGCGGGTTTAGGCAAGAAAGTTATCATTATCATAGGGGCGCGGTCGCGAGAAAGTCTCTTGCCGATAAATGCCTCGCAATCCTTATATAATAAAGGTATGCTGCCTGCCAGCTTCCAGTGCGTCAACGCTACGGAAGACGGGAGCGAGGGATTCAAGGGGATGGCGACGCAGCTTATCCCCCACTACCTTAAGAATATCGACCAGGTTTTTGCCTGCGGGCCGGCGGCGATGTACCGGACGATGGCGCAAATGCCGGAGCTTAAGGGTAAAGACGTCCAGCTTTCTTTAGAGATAATGATGGGCTGTGGGGTGGGCGTCTGTTACGGCTGCACCATCAGGACGAAGAACGGCTTGAAACAGGTATGCAAGGATGGGCCGGTGTTCGGGATGGGGGAGGTGGAGTTTTTTGACAATAATTAAATACCATGACTATAATTAAAGTAGATAAAATCACGCAAAGAGGTGATAAGATATGGCTAATACAGTAGGTAAAAGATATCGCTGCACCAAGTGCGGCGCCGAGATGATTATCACCAAGGGCGGCACGGGCACCATCACCTGCTGCGGCCAGCCCATGGAAATCAAACAGTAAACAACCCCGTTTGCAGGAGGTTAGAAAGTGGCAAGCCAACTAGGAAAAAGATATCGCTGCGCCAAATGCGGCACCGAAGCTCTTTGCACGAAAGCCGGCGAGGGTAAATTAACCTGCTGCGGCGAAGAGATGAAGGCGCAAGAAGCCAAACCCATTCCCTCCTCGGACTAATGGTTCGACAAGCTCACCATGAGCGGTTCGACAGGTTTATCCCGAGATTGTCGAGGGGCTCACCACAAGCAAGTAAACCAAAGATGTATCGGACGATTTTTACATCACCGGTACATCTTTGTATTAAACGTCAATTAACTAGTCAGTTTTTTCAGATTTAGGCTCGGATTTAGGTTGAGTCGCCGCTTTATTCAACTTCTTCAACAAACGTGATTTACGCCGCGCCGCGTTATTAGCGTGTAATACCTTTTTCCCCGCAGCTTTATCCAGAACGCTGATGGCTCTTGCTATGGCTCCCTGCGCCGCTTTAACGTCGCCGGCAGTAATAAACTTTTCTGCTCCGGCGATATCTGTTTTTACATGGCTGCGGGTAGATTTATTGCGCTCCTGCCTTCTAACCGAGGCGCGCGCTGCTTTTTGTGCCGATTTATTTGCCAAGATTTACCTCCACTTAATTTTTATTCGAGCCGATATCCTCGGCCTTTTTAGTACCGACCGTAGAATCGGCGGAACTATGCTTGGATACATCGTCGCCGATACGGGTAACGCTAATCACACCCTTAACGGCGTCGATTTTCTTTAAGATTTCGCTTAGCTGCGCCAGACCTTTAGTCTGGAGGTTTAAAAACATGGTGACCCGCTGATGGGTGCCGTTGGCGAGATTCATCGAGGTGATGTTAATTTTTTCTTCTGCCACGAGGGTGCTGATGTCGCGCATCAAGCCCACCCTGTCCCAGGCATCCACCTGGATTTTAACCGGGTAAAGCAGGTCGCTCTGGCCCCACTCTACCGGAATCAACCGCTCCTTTTCATCCTCGTTGATAACGTTATGGCAGTCATCGCGGTGGATAGTAACGCCGCGACTGCGCGTAATGTAACCGATAATCTTATCGCCGGGGACGGGGTTACAACACTGCCCAATGCTGGTCATCAGGTCGCCCACGCCCAGCACCTGCACACCGGAAGGTGATGTTTTAGGCAGGGGAATGGGCTCGGTAACCTCTTGCGACTTTTCTTCCTGGGCGGCGAGCTTTAAAACTATCTGGTGGGCAGAGATATTACCGTTACCGACCGCCGCAATAAAGTCGTCTAGATTCTTATAGTTGAAAAGCGCTGCCAGCGCCTGACGCTCCGTCTGAATACCAAGGCGGCGGAGTTCTTTATCCAATATCTGTTTGCCGTGCTCGATGCTTTCTGTTTTTTCACGCTTGTTAAACCACTGGCGAATTTTATTTCTGGCGTGGGTAGTATGGACAAAACCCAGGTTGGGATTCAGCCAGTCCAGACTTGGACCTCGCGGCGCTTTAGACGAAACGATTTCGATAATGTCGCCGTTTTTCAGCTGATAGTTCAGGGGAACGAGCTTACCGTTGATTTTCGCCCCGATGCAGCGATGTCCCAGGTCGGTATGCACGCGGTAAGCGAAATCAAGGGGGGTGGAGCCTTTGGGGAGGTCTTTTATCTCGCCGAGGGGTGTATATACAAAAACCTGATCGATAAAGATATCCGTCTTGATGGACTCTAAAAACTCTTCGGCGCCGGAGAGCTCGCGGTGCCAATCGATAAGCTGCCGTAGCCAACCAACCCTATCCTCGAAATCCAGGTCGCGTTTGCCACCTTCTTTGTAATGCCAGTGGGCGGCGACGCCGTATTCGGCGACATGGTGCATCTCACGAGTGCGGATTTGTACCTCTAATGGAGTGGTGCCGAGGCACATCACTGCTGTGTGCAGCGCCTGATAGCCGTTGGGCTTGGGACTAGCGATATAGTCGTCAAACGTGCCGGTCAAGGGATGCCAAAGACTGTGGATAATGCCGACGGCGCCATAACAGTCCTGCTCGCTTTCCACGATAACCCGCAAAGCCAGCAGGTCGTATATCTCGTCGAAGTGTTTGCCGAGCGCCGCGTATTTTTCCATTTTCTGGTGGATGCTGTAAATATGCTTGGGTCGACCGAATATTTCGGCGGCGATGCCGACCTTATCCAGTTCTTTTTTAAGGATTTTGATAGCCCGGTTGATGAACTTTTCACGCTCGGTGCGTTTAACATCTATCAGGCGAGCCAGGCGCTGGTATTCCTGCGGCTGTAAATACCTAAAGGCGAGGTCTTCCAGCTGCCATTTCAGCTCCCAGATGCCGAGACGGTGCGCCAGCGGCGCAAATATCTCTAGAGTTTCCTGGGCGTTTTTAAGCTGACGCTCTTTGGGGAGGGCATCCAGCGTGCGCATATTGTGCAGTCTATCCGCGAGCTTGATAAAGACGACGCGTACGTCTTCCGCCATCGCTACCAGCATTTTACGGAGGTTCTCCGCCTGCGTGGCACTTGCCACGCCGCCTGAAGCGGTTAGGTTAACCTTGCCCAGTTTGGTGACGCCATCTACCAGCTTGGCTATCTCGGGTCCGAATTTAGCCTCGATATCCGCAATCGGCAGGCCGGTATCCTCGGGAATATCGTGAAGCAGGGCTGCCGCGAGGGAGCCGGTATCAAGCTGGAGCTCCGCCAGGATATAAGCCGTCTGGAGCGGGTGCTCCATGAAAGGGTCGCCGGAAAGCCGCACCTGTCCCTGGTGCTTTTCCGCGGCGAACTTATACGCCTCTTCCAGTACCGGCAGCTTTTCCGGCGGTAGATATTCCCTGGCTTTTTCCAGCAGTCTGGCGAATTCCATTCTAACCCTATTATATATCAAGTTGGGGAGAAAAGGATAAGGGCGAAAGGGTTGACGGATAGTTAACCGTTGAAAGTTAACAGTTTAGGGGAGAAGGGGAAGAATTTTTTTGTTTTTACTATTATTATCTTAGTATTTTAACAATCCCTAATAATGCATCCCTTTTGTTGTCACGTTCTCTAAATTTGTATAAGTATTTTTCCAACCGGGGGACAACTTCCTCTAGTTCCGGATTTTTCAATTTTGCCAGTTCTAATTTATTAGTGTCATAAAGCACTAATATATCTATCCTGACCGGATGTCCCCTATCCTGTGGCGCATTTTCAAAAAAATCATATATCGTATCACCAAAAAGGGTGGGATATGTATCCGTTTCTTCGATAACGATTTTTTGATTTTTTATTTCAAAAGACCCGGCCTGGATGTCATAATTATACACAGAGAATTGATCATGGCAAACGCCTTTTCTATTGGGGTTATATCTATCCGTTCCCGACTTCAGAATAATTGATACCAGTTCATCCAATGTTAATCCAGGGTGGTCATCAATACCGATTGCCCGGTAGATATACTTACGGTCACTGAAGTTCTTTTCGATTACAGCGTCGACTTTCCTCCCGATTTTCAGATAGTCAGGCTTTTCCTTTACCGTATATTCCGGGACTGCAACAGCAATTACTTTTATTGGCATATGGAAATAATATAAGGGTAGCCTATTAATTAAGTCAATAAAATATCGCTAAATCTTGCGCTCCTGGCTATAATACACTATAATTTCTCTTGGCACAGGGGTGTAGCTCAGTTGGTAGAGCAGCGGTCTCCAAAACCGCCGGTCGTGGGTTCGAGCCCTGCCACCCCTGCCATTTTTCTGCCGAAGGATCCGTGCCGAGGTGGTGGAATCTGGTAGACACGCCATCTTGAGGGGGTGGTGAGCGTAAGCTCGTCGGGGTTCAAATCCCCGCCTCGGCACCAACCAAGTCCTTTCTTAACGGGAAGGACTTATCTATTAGATGACTACTTTATCCTTTCCCTGATATAGCTTAACATAGTAAAATAATCATTAAAGGTTTTAACTGGCAGGACTAGAGATAGGATAAACGAATATGAACCAGTATGACTATATTGTAGTGGGTAGTGGTATCGGTGGACTTTATACCGCCCTTTTGGCTAATGAGCGGGGCAGTGTTCTGGTTGTCACCAAGGGCAGCATCGACGACTGTAATACCAAACATGCCCAGGGCGGTATCGCGGCGGCTATCGGCACGAACGATACGCCCGAGTTACATATACAAGATACGCTCAACGCTGGCGCTGGCCTCTGCAATGAAGAGGCGGTGAATATCCTGGTGAGGGAGGCGCCTGCCCGCATTGCCGACCTAGTATATTTTCGCGTGCCTTTTGATACCATCAATGGCGAGATTGCCTTAACCACAGAGGCAGCCCATAGCGTGCCTCGTATCCTCCATGCCGGGGGCGATGCCACCGGTGAGCATATTGAATTGGCTTTAAGCAAAAAGGTGCGGGATTCTAAAATCCAGGTACTGGAAAACTTTCTGGCTACAGAGATTTTCGTGGAAAAAGGAAAGGTTGCAGGTATCAGGGCTATCGATTGCCGCACGGGAACGACTGAAGATTTTAAATGTCGATTTCTTATTTTAGCTACCGGCGGCGCCGGGCAGCTATTTAGATACAACACGAACTCAAATATCGCCACCGGTGACGGTATTTCTCTTGCCTTTAATGCCGGTGCGGAAATTGTAGATATGGAGTTTTTTCAGTTTCATCCCACCGCCCTGCGTATGCCCGGTGTACCGCCTTTCCTTATTTCGGAGGCTGTCCGGGGAGAGGGGGGTGTGCTGCGTAATGCGGAAGGCTACCGTTTTATGGTCGATTACCATGAAAAGGCTGATTTAGCGCCCAGGGATATTGTTGCCCGGAGTATCTTGAACGAGATGAAAAAAGCCGGTTCGGAGAAGGTATATCTTGATGTCACTCATTTGCCGCCGCAGTTTATTACCACCCGTTTTCCTCATATCTATCGTTTTTGTCTTGACCGCGGTCTGGATATCACCAAAACTCAAATACCGGTAGCACCCGCGGCGCATTATATGATAGGCGGCGTGAGAACGAATAGCTGGGGGGAGACGAATATCAACGGGTTATTCGCCACGGGAGAAACAGCCTGTACCGGTGTTCACGGTGCCAACCGTTTAGCCTCAAACTCCCTGCTGGAAGCGATTGTCTTCAGCAAAAGGATAATAGAAAGGACAAGAAATAAAGCTAAAGAAAAGACATTAATAGATACACAGGTAAAAGACATGCACCTATCGCTTAGCCAGCGGCCGGCACCCAAGGTATTACCTACACCAAGTATCACTCTGCTGCAGCAGCTGCATTGGGATAAAGCTGGTATTATCCGGGATAAGGACGGATTGAATCAGGCGGCTAGTATCCTGGCAGGCTGGCAAAACTCATTATCGCCGCCGACGGACCAGCCTTCTTATGAGCTAAACAACCTGATATTAACCGGGCGACTATTGACGGAAGCGGCGTATATCAGGGAAGAAAGCCGGGGAGCCCATTTCCGCTCCGATTTCCCCCAGAGTTTAGAAAAATGGCAGTGCCATATCGTCTGGAAAAAGTAGTAAAATTATTAACTTATTATTTATTGGTATATTGTTATCCCTAATGATATTTGAAAAGAAACCACTAATGCATTATAAATATAGAGTATTAGGGCAATCTAAAAAATTATTAGTAAGGGGATACTATCTTGGCTAAGAAAAAGAATAAACAAAATGTACAGCGGGAAATGACGCATCGCCAGCTATCGCGTTATAAAAGGCAACAGCGACGGCAGCGTATTATTTTCTTTAGCGGCATAGGGATTATCGTCGCGGTTGTTTTAATTATTGTCGGAGGATGGTTTGCCGGAGAATATATGCCGCTGCATCAAACTGTATTACAGGTATATGACACGAAATTTGATGCCTCATTTTATATTGACACAATGGTTATTTTCGGTCGAAGCCAGGGTTCTACAAGTTTATCAACAATAGCCAACTCGGTAATCAACCAGATTACACAGAATGAATTGATGAAACAAGAAGCTGGAAAACTAGGTATTAGTGTCAGCGATGAAGAAGCCAAGCAGTATCTGCTAAGTGTGAATGTTCCTGCCAATGATGCTGCCATAGAGCTCGCCAGGGGCGCCTTAATGGCAGATAGGATGAGAAACAAGTATTTTGCATCTCAAGTGCCGACATCGGATAACCAGGTAAATGTTAATGCGATGATGGTGGAGAGCGCCAGCGTAGCCCGGGAGGTCCGGGAGAAAGTATTAAACGGTGAAAATTTCTCGGAGCTTGTTGATCAATATGCTGTTGACGCCGGTTCGAAGGACGTCCACGGCGGCTACGGGGAGCATCCCCTTAGTATCCTTAAAGACAAGTTTAACTCCACTTTTCCCTTTGACTATGTCTCAAGGGCGGATATTAAAACCGGTGACGTAAGTGAGCCGTTGTCTGATAACGTTTCCAAAAAAAGACTAGGATATTGGCTCATCAGGATTAACGATAGACCCACCTTGAATTCCACAAATATATCACCCATAGTGTCAGAAAATATGGAAGGGACACACGAGTTCTCGGTAAATGTATCAGCCATTTTATTAGGCAGCCAGGAAGAGGCAATAACTATCAGGGAGAGGCTGGAAGCCGGAGAAACGCTTGGTCCCATCGCTGACCAATATTCTCAGTATAGCACTAATAACCCAAATCACGGGGAAATGGGTTTGGTAACAACATCACAAAATGTCAGTGATCCTTTTAACCATTATGCTTTCGATTTATCGACAGAACTAGGGAAATGGAGTCAGCCCATTCGTGATGATACCTTTTATTATACAACGGGTGGTTTTTGGATGGTCCAGGTGGTTGATAAAGTAGAAAACAAAGAGCTAACCACCGAGGATAGAGATAAACTTATTGGGGATCTTTTTACTAAATGGACATCCAGTATAGTTGATACAGCCACACCTCATATCATCAATAGTGTCAGTGAAGAAGAACTACAATGGTTGATAGAAAAAGCGAATGCGATATTGCAGTCAGGGTGAAAATGAAGAAGAGTATTGGTGTCGGGTTATTGGGTCTGGGGGTGGTTGCCGGCCAGGTTGCCAGAGTATTGACGGATAAAGCGGATGAGCTGGCAGAAAAGGCCGGTTGCCCGCTGGTCTTACGGAAAATCAAAGTCCTGCCGCAGGATTTAGCACGTCCCCAGGCAAAAAAGATGCCCGCTAAACTCTTTACCACTGATGATGATGAGTTTTTCCGGGAACCCGATATTGATATCGTCATCGAAGCCATCGGCGGTGAGAGACCGGCACTGGATTACCTGAAAAGGGCTATTACCAGCGGCAAACACGTGGTTACCTCGAACAAAGAGGTCATTGCCAAGCATGGTATCGAGCTGCTGGCTTTAGCGCGAAAATATAAAGTCGGTCTGCAATACGAAGCCAGCGTCGGCGGCGGCATCCCCCTCATCGCCCCATTCAAACATGACCTCATTGCCAATAAAATTACTGCTATCTATGCCATCATCAACGGGACAACGAATTACATCCTCACCATGATGGCTAAAGAAGGCATGGACTTCGCTTCAGCGCTGAAAAAAGCACAGAAGCTCGGCTATGCGGAAGCCAAACCGGAAAATGATATCGAAGGAATCGACGCCAACTATAAACTGGCAATATTAGCTTCGCTGGCTTTTCAGACCCAGGTGCGACCGCAGGATATATATCGCGAAGGCATTTCCCGTGTAACCAATCGCGACTTTCGTTATGCCAAGGAACTGGGATTTACTATCAAGCTTTTAGCAATCGCCAAGCATAACGAAGACTCTATCGAAGCCAGGGTACACCCAGTCTTTATCCCACAGGATTCCTTTCTTGCAAAAGTTGACGGCGTCTATAACGCCGTCCATGTCGAGGGCGACCTGATAGGTAAAGTATTGTTCGTCGGTGAGGGCGCCGGTGCCAAGCCAACCTCCAGTGCCGTTATCGCGGATACGGTGTCCTCGGCGCGTAAAATTGCGCTGGGCATTGGCAGTCTCTCCACCTGGAAAGCGGTATCCGGTAAAACGATTAAACTTATGGACGACGTCGAAACTCAATATTATATTCGCCTTGCCGCTCAAGACCGTCCTGGCGTACTGGCAAAGATTGCCACCGTATTCGGCAATAACAAGATAAGCATTTCCTCGGCTATCCAGCCGGAGTCCGACGAGGCAACCAAGACGGCGGAAATCGTGATTATGACGCATCCGGCTCAAGAAAAAGCTATGCAAAAAACCTTGCGCGAGTTGGAAAAGCTGGAAGTGGTGAAAGAAATCAGCAACTTTATCCGCGTGGAGGATATAGAAGGAGGGTAGCTCTGAAAAAGGGAGTCCTTTTCCAGTATAAAAAATACCTCCCCATCACCAAGAAAACCCCGCTGTTTACCATAGGTGAAGGGGATACGCCGCTCGTCAGGTGCGATAGACTGGCTAAGAAATACGGCTGTAAAGAGCTTTATTTCAAGCTGGAAGGCTGCCATCCCACCGGCTCCTTTAAAGACAGAGGCATGGTGATGGCTATCGCCAAGGCGGTGGAGGCGGGGAGTAAAGCGGTTATTTGCGCCTCCACGGGCAACACCAGCGCCTCGGCGGCGGCTTTTGCGGCTTACTGTGGACTGGAATGTATCATCGTTATCCCGGGCGGAAAAATCGCGATAGGCAAACTCGCCCAGGCAATCGTTTACGGGGCGAAAATTATCGCCATCGACGGTAATTTTGATAAAGCGCTGGAAATCGTGCGTAAGTTAAGCGAGCGGAACCCGGTCACGCTGGTGAACTCGCTCAATCCCTACCGCATCGAGGGACAGAAGACCGCCGCTTTTGAGATTATTGATGCTCTCGGCGACGCGCCGGACTACCTTTTTCTGCCGGTGGGCAACGCCGGCAATATTACCGCTTACTGGAAGGGCTTTAAGGAATATTACGCGGTGGGCAAGGCGACCAAAAAGCCGAAGATGTATGGCTTTCAAGCGGAGGGTGCGGCGCCGATTGTCCGTGGTCATGCCATCGAGAAACCGGAAACAGTCGCTACCGCCATCCGCATCGGCAACCCCGCCAGCTGGGAAAAAGCCGTCGCTGCTCGCGATGAGTCCGGCGGCATTATCGATATGGTCAGCGACAATGAAATACTTGCCGCCCAGCGTATCCTGGCTTCCGAGGCAGGAGTCTTCGGGGAGCCGGCTTCGGCAGCGCCACTGGCAGGCTTAATCAAACTCACCAGCCGGGGCGAAAAATTCACCGGTAAAGTCATCGTGTGCGTCGTCACCGGCAACGGACTTAAGGACACCGAAACCGCCCTCAAGAAAGTCCCGAAGATAATGGAACTCCCCGCAGACATTAAAACTGTTGAAAAAGCATTGGGTTGGGGATAACCCTAATATAAAGTTGTCTTAAAATCGTCATTCCCGACCCGCTCGGGAATCCAGAGATTGACTTATTAGGCTAAATACTAGATTCCCGCTGGAGTTTACACCGTACTTGATACGGGGCGGGAATGACGGAATGACAAAGGAGGTGGCAGATGATTGATGAAGGCAAGATAAAAAAAGCTGTAAAAGAGCTCCTCGAAGCCATCGGTGAAAATCCTTCTCGCGAAGGCATCAAAGAAACCCCGCGGCGCGTAGCGGAAATGTACGCCGGGCTTTTTCAGGGATTCGGCAAGGACGCTAAAATCGACCTGGGCGTGGACTTCGAACTGGGTCACCGCGAGATGGTGGTCGTTAAGGACATTCCGTTTTACTCCATGTGTGAGCACCACCTCCTGCCGTTTTATGGCGTCGCCCACGTGGGCTATATCCCTAATAAAGAGGGGCGTATCGTGGGCATCAGCAAGCTAGCGAGGGTGGTCGAGACAATTGCCCGCCGACCGCAGGTACAGGAGCGTATGACCACCGAGATAGCGGACATCGTTTTTAATGGTCTTAAAGCTTCCGGTGTCGGGGTGGTTATCCAGGCGGAGCATATGTGTATGATAATGCGGGGCATTAAAAAGCCCGGCAGTAACGTTATTACTTCAGCTTTACGGGGGGCTTTTAAGACTCATGCCGTCAGCCGCGCCGAGTTCTTCTCGCTGATTCAAGGGAGGTAAATATGGATAAAGCTAAAGAAGCCTATGAAACCATGCTTAACCGGAAAATGAACTGTTCCCAGTCCGTTATCAGCGTTTTTTACCAAGATTATGGACTGGATAAAAAGCTGGCGCTACAGTTGGCACAGGGATTCGGGGGTGGTATGGGACATTCCGGTCAGACCTGCGGGGCGGTGACCGGCGCTTACATGGCGCTGGGATTAGCTCAAAAAATTACGACGGAAAATGCTCGTGAAAACATAGAAAAGACCTACGCCTTGATAGAAAAATTCAACCGGGAATTCAAAGCCTTGCACGGCTCGCTGAACTGCACGGAGCTTACCGGGTACGACTTAAGCTCGGCGGAGAAATTGATTGAAGCCCGCGATAAACAAGTGTTCACCACGATTTGCCCTAACCTGGTTAGCGACGCCGTAAAGATAGCGGAAAGCCTGCTTAAGTAATAAAGATACCTATAAATTTGTCTTATATATCCAGATTGGCGTACTTGGCGTGCGCCTGGATAAAGGCTTTGCGCGGCGGCACTTCATCACCCATCAGCATCTGGAAGGTCTCATCGGCTTTAGCGGCGTCCTCAATGCTAACTCCGAGGAGGGTGCGGTTCGTCGGGTCCATGGTGGTCTCCCAGAGTTGCTCTGCCGTCATCTCACCAAGGCCCTTGTAGCGCTGAAGCTCATTCTTTTTCGAGGTGCTTTTTTTCAGCGTCTCGTCCTTTTGCTGCTCCGTATACACCCACTTAACGCCTTCGCTGGTCTTGATGCGGTATAAAGGCGGCTGGGCAATATATAGGTAGCCAGCATTGATGAGCTTGGTCATGTGGCGGAAGAAGAAGGTGAGTAAAAGGGTGCGGATATGTTGACCGTCCACATCAGCATCGGACATGAGGATTACTTTATGATAGCGGATTCTCTCCGGGGCGAGATCTTCATCAATGCCGGCGCCGATGGCGGTAATCATGGTGCGGATTTCTTCATTAGCCAGCATTTTATCCGGCGCGGCTTTTTCCACATTAAGAATCTTGCCGCGTAAGGGCAGGATAGCCTGGAAACGGCGGTTCCTGCCTTGCTTGGCGGAGCCTCCGGCTGACGGACCCTCTACGAGGAACAGCTCACACTGCGCCGGGTCTCTTTCCGAGCAGTCAGCCAGCAAGCCCGGCAGCGTACCGGAGTCTAACCCGCTCTTCCTGATGATGAGGTCGCGCGCCTTGCGGGCGGCTTCCCGGGCTCGGGCGGAGGTGATGCATTTTTCGATGATTTTTTTAGCATCGTCCGGGTGCTCTTCCAGGTAAAGACTCAAGCCATCGTTAACAGCGCTTTCTACCTGGCTTTTGATTTCGATGTTGCCCAGCTTGCCCTTGGTCTGCCCCTCGAACTGCGGCTCGGCAAGCTTCACGCTGACGATAGCGGTAAGGCCTTCACGGACATCATCGCCGGTGAGGTTGGGGTCGTCTTCTTTGATCAATTTGTTTTTATGAGCGTAGTCATTGAGGACCCTGGTGAGGGCGGAGCGGAAGCCGGTCAAGTGCGTGCCGCCGTCCACGGTGTTGACACAGTTAGCGAAGCTGAAGGCGGACTCGCTAAAACCATCGTTATATTGTAGGGCTGCTTCGATGGTGGTGCTATTGACCGACTTGGAAATGTAGATAGGCAACTGGTGGCGGACAACGCGGTTGCGGTTAAGGTGGCGCACGAAGCTGGCGATGCCACCTTCAAAGTAAAAAGTCTTTTCTTGGTCGTTAATTTCATCGATAAGCGAAATCTCGACGCCTTTATTGAGATAAGCCATTTCCCGCAGGCGTTCGCTAATCGTATCGAAATCATAGCTAAGCTCGGTGAAAATTTGTTTATCCGCCAGGAAGGTCGTCGTAGTGCCGGTGCCTTCGGCTTTCCCCGTAACTTTGACCGGCGCCACCGGCACGCCGCGTTTATATTCCTGGTGGTAAATCTTGCCGTCGCGTTTGACATCAACGCTGACCCATTCGGAGAGGGCGTTGACCACCGAGGCGCCTACGCCGTGTAAGCCGCCGGAGACCGTATAAGATTTACCGCCGAACTTGGCGCCGGCATGCAGCACGGTCATTACCGTTTCCAGCGCCGAGACCTTGGTGGTGGGGTGGATATCTACGGGGATGCCGCGTCCGTTATCTATAACGCTTACGGAATGGTCTTTATTAAGCGTAACGACAATATGGTCGCAGCTGCCTGCCATTGCTTCGTCGATGCTGTTGTAAGCGATTTCATAGAGCAGGTGGTGAAGACCACGCTGGTCGGTGCTGCCGATATACATACCGGGACGCCGGCGTACGGCTTCCCTGCCCCCGAGTACCTGGATGTCTTCAGCGTTATATTCGGCGGCTTTAGATTTTTTCACTTTTTTCGGCTCGGCTGCATCCGGCATTAGGAACCTTCTTTCATATTGAGCAAGATGTTAAAAATGTTAGAACTGTAGTTCTTATAATGAATTTATTTAGACTATTTTATTATAGCATTTTTAGGTTAAAAAGTAAAGCTAAAAAAGGGATAGATTAGGATGATGAAAATACCCCAGTTTTATCAGACAATTTTGGATATTTTTTAATTTTACCGCGCTATTCCCCCGACGGCGGCCTGGTATTGGGCGGCGGAGGATTTTTCATGCCCAGACGGAAAAGCTCGCCGGTGTCCTTGCGTTTCCAGTTCATAGAGATTCGTTGCTGGGTGGGGTGGAGCATGGTAATGGCTCCCGGACGCGGGCATTCCTCGACGCAGCCGCCGCAGTACCAGCACTCCTCCGGATAGACGACGATGGGCTGTTTTTTCTTTTCGGGGTTAGGCATCATCACGTCCGTCGGGCAGACCTCGACGCATTTATTGCAGCCGATGCAGATATCCGGGTTGAACGCCACGGCTTTATTAGGGGTGGGTGGGTTGGGTACAATATACACTTTATCAGTCATTGCAGTATCTCCTGAATATTAGTTCATTATCATATAGTGTGCTTTTGGTAATTCTCTTCGTAGTCGGCCGCATAAGGGGCATTGAGGTGGAAGTCCAGCGACAGGTCTCGCACTTTGACTTTGTCGTTTTCCTGGCGCATGGGCAGCAGCTTGTTCCACTCCGGCGGGTTCATCTCGGGGTAATCCAGCCGGATGAAATCAAGGATGGAGTTGGAGGCTTTCCTTTCCAGCGAGGCTTTCATCACCAGCTCCCCCACCGAGATTAGCGACTGGCACTCCAGCAGCCTCCCCAGCTCGTGCGGATTGGAGGCGTAAGCCGAGGCAAGCTCGGTGGATTTAAGCTCATTGAACAGTCTTAAGCCCAGGTTCAGTGTCGTCGCGTTCTTATATCGGCCGCAGTAATCCCGCATAATACGGGCGATAGCGGCATTGATTTCCTTCCAGCCGTTGCCCTCTTTGCTCTGTCGCGTCGCGTTATAAGCCGATTCTCTTTCCTTGTCAATCTGATTTTTATCGGCGTCTGGTTCTGGGGCGGTTTTAGCGTAGGCGGCGGCATGTTTACCGGCATATCTGCCCGTGGTATGTGATTCACCGTGGCAGCCGCCCCCGTAGAGGTTGCCGCCCGCGCCGATGTACAGTCCCTCCAGATTGGTCTTCAGGTCCCAATCCGTTAAAAAGCCACCCCCACCCAGACTCCGTATCGATGAAGGGGTATTAACGCCCGTAGCCCAGAAATTAGAGTGGGCGTATCCTTCCGGTGCGGTGACCGGCGCCTGGAAGAGGTCTTTATCCGGGTCGAAGCCGGCTTTGGTCATGGTATCATAAATCGCGATGCGTGTTTTACCCTCGTTCCCCACCATCATCCCGAAGATGCACCTGCGCTCTAATTCAGATAGACGAGTAAAGTCAGCATAGAGTGGTAGCTTAAACTCGCCCTTACGTATAAGTTCCACGAGGTTACGCGTCAACTCGTTAGTGCGGAACTGCTGTAAATAGGGTCCGATGCCAATGCCTTCACCCAGCATGAAGGGCTGCCCGTTTTGTGGCAGGAACCGGTCATCGACGGTCTTAAGCTCGTTGCCGAAGGGATCCATCCAGGGAACTTCCTTGCCCTCGGCATCGACTATCGGCGTGCCATGATAGGTATTATGGGCGTTAGCCATGCTGTAGGGGGCGTAAGCGTGACCAGCCAACCGCCCCGGTCCCCCGCCCTCCATGCAGACGAACTCCGCACCTGCCTTCCAGCCTAAAGCCTGCCCTACCCCCGCGCTATTCATATCCGCCATACTGCCGGAGGCGGTAACCTCGGGCTCGAAAGTAAAGAGTCGTCCCGCCCCGCCCGTAGCGATAACGGTGGCTTTCGACTTAAATACGTAGAACTCACCGGTGTGGGTATTAACGGCGGTAGCGCCGATAACCCTAGTTCCCTGTTTTCCCCCGATGGTTAGGAGGGAGGTGGGCATCATCCGGTTCTGGATATTTACGCCTAATCGCCTGGCTTCTTCATAGAGCTTGGGTTTGATGTTCCAGCCCCAAACGCGGATGACGTGCCGGCTTTTATAGTCATAGGCGAACATCAGCTTGGTCGTATCGTCGCGGAAGGGCGCCCCTTTGAACTCATCTTTCACGTCCCGTATCTGGATGCCCATTTTCTCCCAGTCCAGCAGGGTATCCCAGCTCTCTTTGGTGATGATGTAGCGCACATGCGCCCCGGTCCATCCCTGCATGGAGTCGTGGCAGGCGTTGGTGTACATTGTCGGGGTAACTTTGGAACAGGGATTGGTTACTGCCCCATGCCAGTGGTCGACGCCCGCCCCGCCCGAACCGCTCCGCTTGGCATGTCCCCTCTCCAGAACAGCCACCGTAACACCCATTTTAGCGGCGTTAATGGCGGCTTGCAGTCCCGCAACCCCTCCCCCGATGACCAGCACATCCGAGACGATTTCATTCATCTTGCCGTAGTTGACCGCGTAGGGCCATTCCGGCATTTTGCCGGTTTTTTGCACGTACTCATGCCAGGTAGACATATCAATATCCTCCTCTGTTTATGGCTGTGAAAGGGCGGGGCAAATTTGCCCGCTTGCACAGAATGTTATATTGATGAGATAACTTTGTCAAATTAAGTATGGGATATCACTGATTAATTACGGTAAACCTGAAAGCAATGTGGGAAGCGGGGTAAGGATACGGGGTGCATAATGAATAGTAACCGCGTTAATTCCGGCGCCTGACCATAAAGTAAGTCAACGCAAATCCTGCCGCGAACCATGCCCCGACTACCGAGAAAGCCAACCCCAGGTTAACCGGCAAATCGGTCAGCGTGCCGCGCATCAGGTCAGCCATATATTTGATAGGTAATACATTGTGAATGCTATGCAACCACTGGGGCAGCTGTTCTGCCGGATACATTACCGGTGAGAACATCATCACGAAGAATATCATTAGCTGTGTTATTATGTTTACCATCATCGGCTTGGGGACGGCAAATGCCATAGAATAGCCGACAAATGTAGCGCTTGATGCTATCAGCAGTACGGCCGGGATTAACATCCAGCTGACATTCAGGTCGAAGTTGAAGTGATATTTTCCCATGATGATCGAAAGTATGATACCCGGCAACATCGACCCGAACATGTTGGTGGCGTCGGCGGCGATATGGGCCATCCGCGGCACGGGCAGCGACCAAATATAATCGAAAGTCCCTTCCGACCGCATGCTGGCGACTACCTGGGGTACTATTACCAAACCTACCGTTAACAGGACAAGCGTCGGCGAACCGGTCGTTAGGTATTTAGCTATTGATGGTGTCATTTGAGGATAGAAATAGCTGATGCCGTAAATAATACCAACGGAAAGTCCTAACTGTACGGCAAGGTTAAGCGTTAACCAGGGCCGGCTGCTTAAAAAGGTCCATTTACACATTAGGAAATAGCTTCTGAACCACTTTACCATTGCTAGGTGTCCTTCCCATGGTTGCCGTTATTTTCAGGGTTTTTTACCAACCGTATATAAACGTCTTCCAGCGTAGCCGGACCCAGTAAAAACTCTTCGATGGTGCCACTCTCTTTTAAGCTGCGCGCCCAGGTGATGGCGGCTGGTATATCCTCCGGCTGGACATCGCCGAGGATGCGCCGGTTAATCACCAGAGGCTTTTTTAGATAATCCGGCAAAGACGGTGCCGTGGCTTTTGGCTCCAGTATCAACTCCAGCCGCATAGCGTCGCCCTCGGATTCCTTAAGGCTTGCCGGCGTGCCCATGCCTTTTACCTTGCCCAGGTCGACAATTGCCAGCCGGTCGACGACGCGTTCGGCTTCGAGGATGTTATGGGTCACGAGCAAAACTGCTGAACCACGCTTCGCCAGTTCCTGTACTTCCTGCCAGATAGTCCGCCGCCGCAGGGGGTCGACGTCGTTTGTCGGTTCGTCCAGGATTACGATTCTCCCCGGTACTACCGCCGCCATGCAGAAAGCCACCAGGCGGCGTACGCCTCCGGATATATTCAGCCCCAGCGTTTTCTGCCATTCGCCAAGTTCCAGCTTTTCTACTAACTCCAGAGCCCGTTTGTGGACATCCGCCTTTTTCCCGCCCCGTATACGCCCTGCAAGCTCGACGGCCTGCATGGTGCTAAGGCCGGATATAGGTGCTTGCACCTGAGCCTGAAAGGAGCATACCTCGCGGGCGTAATCTGGTTTAGCGATTACATCTACACCGGAAATGAAAATGTCGCCGGATGTCGGCATTGTTAGCCCGATGATCTGGTTGACCAGGGTGGTCTTGCCAGCGCCGTTGGGACCCAGCAACCCAAAAACCTCTCCCTCGGCTACGGATAAGCTGATATTATCGTTGGCTTTGACCTTGCCTTTGTAGATTTTAGTGACATCTTTGATCTCTAGCAACATCGTGGGAACACTCCATACTTAACTAAATTAAGGTAAGAATTAAAATAATTAATAAATATTAATATATTTAATTTAATTTGTCAAGTATATTTTCATAAATATTTTCATGTCGGATTTCTTTGATATACTTTTGTAACCGATTTTTTCTTGTGATATACTCGAATTAGAATACACTTAACGCTAATCTAGAATCAGGATAAAGGGATGGAAAAAACGGACGTAAAAATTGATAAAGCTAAAAAAATTGCCGAAAAAATCATTCAGAATGTGGAAAAAGTGATGGTCGGCAAGTCGAATGTGGTGCAGCTGGCGGTAATAGCCTTAAT
>Ga0187886_1001411_pt1 | contig 21929 bp, 22 predicted proteins | sample June2016WEW_20_1_FD_133001 | JGI IMG/M metagenome (GOLD analysis project Ga0187886, IMG submission 133001) | Peatland microbial communities from SPRUCE experiment site at the Marcell Experimental Forest, Minnesota, USA - June2016WEW_20_150 | ecosystem: Environmental > Terrestrial > Soil >... | reverse complement strand
CAGCGCCAAAGCCAGGTATTGGCTCCGCGTAACGTCATGTAGGAATTCGGCGAACGTAATGGCGGGAAATTGCTCCCGATACGCGAACGGTTGAATGAAAGCGACCTTGATCCCATCCCACGAAAGCGGTCCCAACCAAAAAGCTTTATGCGCACTCATCGTCTGCCGAATGAAGACGATCAGCCAGGGAAGATACGCAACAACCACGACCGCCCCGACGATCAGATACGTTTTTAACTGCCCGCGCCGTTTGATCAAAAGCCAGAAACAAACAAACGCGTGCAGGAAAAAAGCTGCGATGAGTCCATAATAGTGAAGATAGGCTCCGGCCAGTGTTGCCACCCCAAACAGCACCCAATCGCGCACGCGGTTCTCCGTCACCGCCAAATACCCATACAACGCACCGGCCGTCACGGCGCAGATCGCCAGCGAGTACATCCGGGCTTCGTGGGCATAGATGAGTATCGCTGGCGTGAACAGCACCACAATCGCATAGAGAAACGCGTTACGGTTTCCGAATATCCGCCGCACCGGACCCGCCCCCAACATCACCAGTCCCACCGCTCCCGCCACCGAAAGTGAGCGCAGAGCCCATTCCGAATTCCCCAGTGCCATCCGCACCAAGCTCAGCAGAATGTAGTAGAGAGGAGGATGGTTGTCCACCATCACTTGCGCTGGAATCTGCCACGGCAGATAACTCGCAATGACCGACGAGTATGCCTCGTCATACCAGAAGCTCTCGTGCGAGATGCCGACTGTGTACACCACGGTAGCCAAGATTATTATGGCGATCCATCCCCAGAGAATCCTCTTATCCAAGTCCGCAGTTGTTGTTTTGCTCATAGTCTCCTCGTTGTGTGAGGTAGTTTATGGCGCCAGATATTCGCTTCCTTCTCTCAAGCCGCTGGGTGCATTACGCCAATGGCGCTCGGCAGGGCACGATGATATTGGTCACCTCTAGCATTTGAAAAAAACGAATGTAAGAGGGAAAGCTGATTTTGATGCTCGCATGTTATAAGGATTTTTAGCATGCTTATTCTATCCACCATTATCCAATTTGTCCTGCCTGCCGTTTCCGCCCAACGGCTGGTGGCTCACCCCCCTGCGCAATTCATCACCACCCAAAAAACGGGTGGTGATTGCTTCGGGGGGCGGGGCCGCTTGGCCGCTTACGCTTTGTTGTTATCATTTTAGCAGGATATCTATAATCGCAATTCAGTGTTCTCTCTTTGAGCCTTGGCCAAGGCCTGCCCCCGCGTGGTCTTAACGGGGGTCGCCTGCAGCCGCGTGTTGGGCTGGTAATTTTATTTATTCTCCTGACCTTGAATTGATATTCCACAATGACTACATTCGACTGTATTGGAATCCAACCAATGAATATTCGCAATATTTATTGGCGCGCCACATTTTGGACAATTTGTTGGAAACGAAACATGTTTTTTTGGTGTTTGATTATTCTTTGGAGAAATAACAATATTATTCGCAAAACCAAATTCTTGGTTTAGCGTTCTTATAGCCGATTCCATCTTCTTATATGTCATCGATAAAATAATATTTATATAAAATTTTTTAGCTTGATCATTCATCTGATTTTTGTTTAATAGATTTAATGCTGATCTGGCATGAGATAAAGCTTCTTGCTCAATTCCTGCATTTGTAAATGCGTTTGCTGCCCGTTCATGAATATTTGCCGCCAAATTTGCTTGGTTTGTATTTTCCAGCTCCAATGCCAATTCGGAAAAAGCCTTGTCCGCATCTTCATATTTTGCATGTGAAATTAATTCGTTAGCCTTATCAAGGCTGGCTTTTTGTTGCGAATTTAGGGAGCTAAATTGCGCTTTGAGTTTTCCCATGAAATCAGCCACATCTTCTCCCTTGTATGAAAGCCTTTCCAGCCCAACGGCTGGCGGCCTGCCCCCCGCCTGCCCTCGCGGAGCATCACCGCTCAATTCTGCTCATCGAGCGGTGATGGTTGCGAAGCGAGGGAGCGATGAGCACCGGTGAGGCCCGCCCTCGCGTTTGCCCTCGCGCCCGCCCTCGCGAAGCGGGGGAAGCGGGGGAAGCGGGGGAAGTATGCTTGACCCCGTGTACTTTTGGGTCAAGCATACTTGCGGAGCGGGGGCTTCCGGTGTGATGACTTCGCGAGTAGGGGTCGCCTGCAGCCGCGGGTTGGGCAGCATTTCTTTATTTTTCATTCCATAGCTTTCTTATTGACATCTCTCCATTTTGGTTGGAGCTGAGTTCGTAAATATCAGGAATTGTTAATGATTTCCAGAATGCGTAATCTATCGATGCGTCGTAATAATTCAATATCAACGCAAGGAGATTACCATGAGTTGATATCACTATATGGTCCGCTATCTCTTCATTATGTAATCGCTGGAAGAAACCCAATCCTCGTTGTTGTGCAATGTAATTTGATTCGCCCTCTGGAAAGGAAAATAATGGGTCACGCCACGTTGCTTCTACGGCCTTATAGAAATCTTCGATTGCACTGTTGCCAATTTTGCGCTCTCGTAAGTTCGGTTCTATTTTTATTGGTATATAAAGCCGTGTGGAGAGAGGCAATATTGTCTCATATGCACGCGTAAATGGACTTGAGTAAATCGCGCCAATCGGATATTTCTGTAGTATGTCCGCAATGTGATTGGATTCTTCGCGGCCTTGTGCAGAAAGTGGTCGATTCTCGTCTATCATCCAATCAGCATTAGCATGGCGTACCAAGTAATAGGTTGTCATTGTTTACAGTAATAACTCATTTGCAAAATGCTGCCCAACGGTTCGCGCCTCAGCCGCCTAGCCGGCTGAAAAGAAAGCAACTGACTTCAACTATTCTACGCGGTTGTAAGAAAACACGTCAGCGATGACACTGGGCCGAAGGCCAGGTCGGTTGCAGGCGCGGGTTGGGCAACAAACTAAATGCGACGCACGAGTGCCAATCCACCGCAAATCTTTAGTAGATCGCGCTGCAGCTCGTTTATAAAGATGGTCTTCACCATAACACCATAAGCACTCTGCAATCGTCTCACGAGAGGTTATTATCAATAAATACCCCCACAATATCTTGTTGCCCAACGGTTCCTCTCAGGCTTTGCTCCTCTCGCACAGTGCATTCCAGAGCGCTTCCGCCTGCGCCGCAATCGTGACCTCGGATTCTCCCGTTGGCCGGACGATCGTCAGCCGGCCTCCCGGACGATAAAGGTATAGCACGATGCCCCCAAGATCGAAGAACTGTTTTTGGTCGGCGAATTCGGCGGAGTCGGAAAGCTGGAAGTACCGGCGGGGGATGGAGTTGGTGAGCTCGGCCCAGATTTCCCTGGCCGCATTCCCCTTGACGTTGATTTTTTGGCCGTTCCCGCCGTCGATCGTGAGAAATGACGACTCGGGCCGGTTGGGGTAAGTAACCAGGTTATAGACGTAGCCCGTTTCCGCATCGAGTATGTTCCCGATATCCTGGGGCCGTATGGGCTCGGCCGGCGAAATGGGGCTTTTTAAGAACCGCGTAGGATCGACCGGGATGACCATTTTTACGCCTCCTGAGAAGGATAGAAAAGACGCGACCGGTATTTAACGGTATCTATTGTACATTGTCGGAATGGAAAGGCGGGATTGGGGGATGCCTGGCTCGCGGCGGGAATTTTGAACCACGAAGCCCGCCCTAGCCCGCCCGCATTATTTTGTTGCCCAACGGCTGGCGGCTCAGCCTGCCCCCCGCCTGCTCTCGCGGAGCATCACCGCTCGGTTCTGCTCATCGAGCGGTGATGTTTGTGAAGCGGGGGAGCGATGAGCATCGGTGAGCCCGCCCTCGCGCTTGCCCTCGCGTAGCGGGGGAAGCATGCTTGACCCCGTGTTCTTTCGGGTCAAGCATGTTTGCGTAGCGGGGGCTTCCGATGCGATGACTTCGCGAGTGAGGAGCCGCTTGGCCGCCTCCGCTATCTGGCTAACATTTTAGCAGCAAATCGAAAACCGCGATCCAGCATTCTCTCTTTGAGCCTTGGCCAAGGCCTGCCCCCGCGTGAACTTAGCGGGGGTCGCCTGCAGCCACGTGTTGGGCGGTAACAATTAATTTGCATGGAGACAGACGTGTTTTCTAATAACCAGTTTCTCAATGAAAACCCCAATTTATTGCTACTGGCTGGAATATCAACTGATAAATGGTTTTAATTGTATCTTCTTAGAAAGATCATATGCAGTAGACAGGTCGCTGTCGTCGTATACGAGTACGCGGCAAAGGATCAACACCGAGTTGTTCGGCGAGAGGATCTGCTTCATGCCGCCCGGAGCCTGCTCCTTCCAACCCGATCCCGTAATGAAAAAGTCGCCTGCTTGCGTGCCCGTCGTGCGCTTGCCGACGTAGGCAAAATTCGTGTTGTTCGATGGATTCACGAATTGCACGCTATAGTAGCGGTTGTTCATGTCCGGCACGTGCAGCACCTGCGGCCCTTTGGAGAGATCGAGCCAGCCGACAGTCGAGAGCGTGTCGTGATTCACGCCGGTAGTAAACAAATATGAGGCGGAGGCCGGGGGGTGGAGGGGATCCGCAAAAAGCATTTGGGGTTCCGTATAGAGCGTATTGATCGGAATGGGGCCGTCGCCTCCTCCTTTATTAAGGATCGCTCTCTTGAATACGTACAGCAACAAGCGCGGCCAAAGATATATGGTAAGGAGCCATGCCGCGGCCATGACCGAACCGAATAGCAGCAGATGCAACAAAGGTGACATCATTTCACCTTGATAACCGGCGGCACCGTATATTCGCCGTTTAGGATGGCTGTGCCGGGGATATAAACGCGCAGCCAGAGTCTGAACTTCTCTGCCGGAGCGGGCAGCCAGTTGGATTCATGGTCTTTCGGAGCGGTGTTCTGAATGTAAATGTCGACGGAGCCATCGGTGTTCGGCACCAAGCCGGAGCGATTTCCGACAATGTATCGGTTTATCGGATTTGACACGAAGCGTTCTTTCCCGTCAGCCATCGTCAGCGACCAAAACGCATCGTTGGGTGGAAGACCACCCGGCGGAAAGTGCATGATATAGTTATGCTCTCCGGAGAGAGTATGGCCTGCGCCGTCGACATTTGTCTTCCAATACATCGCCTCTTCCGAGAGGTTTACCGGACCGGTAAAAATCCGGGCGCACGCGGCTTGCATCAAAATTCCGTTGCCGGGAACGCCACAATTGAACATTGTGATCCAACCGTTGATTCTCGTGGCCTTTATTCTCGCATAAATTTCGATTGTAACAATAGCCAGTCCGAAACCAATGAGAAATCCTTGAATCAGGTCATTACGAACGGTCATTGTATTGCCAAGGAAAAATAAATGGCGGATTATGACATAGCCGCATATTACGCCGATGAGTGCCGTCAGAAAACCATATGTTCTTTCGCTCATATAATTTATTATACTATGGCTTAGCAATTTTCTTTCTAATTTAATTGAAAATATATTAACAATCATTGCTGTCCAAAATAAAATTACGTTCCCGATAGAACCCTCAAAAACGCCTTAACAACAAGGCTTTTACACAGCATATGTTAAGGAAATGAGCTTTTTCGCAGACTGGCCCCAATTATGCTGTCCAAAATAAAATCTTCGAAAAAGCCAATTTATAGGGCAATTCTCGGCTCAATTTTCCTGGAAGTAGGCTATTTTGGACAACAATGATTAACAATATATATAAATATTCAAATTTCTTATACCGCCCAACGGCTGGCGGCTCAGCCGCTTGGCCGCCTCCGCTATCTGGTTACCATTTTAGCAGGAAATATAAAATCGCAATTCAGCGTTTTCTCGCTGAGCCTTGGCCAAGTCGGTTGAAGCCGCGTGTTGGGCGGTGCTTATGGTTTTAGGTTTTCAACGACCATGCGGTACTTTTCATGTATCATTTTTCGATCAAATTCCCACATTTCATCAATCATTTTTCCTTGTTCTTCTTTATTTAGGTATTTCATAACGGAAGGGAAGAATATTTTATCTTCCTTAATAATATGTCCTGGATAGAGTTTTACGAGATTATCGAGCTTTTCAAGAATGATCTTTTCTTCATCAAGATCATTTGCAATGAATTTATTCTTGGCTTCAATAAGTTCCTTTACCGTTCTTCGTGCAATAATATGTTCGTTTACTAATTCATTCATAATCCGCAAATCTTCATTAGCCAATTGTCTACTTTTTAATTCTCTGAATAATATATCCTCTTCTTTTCCATGATGTGTTCGATCCGCATATATACGAATAAAATCTACAATCGTGTCAATATATAGTATTTCCAGTTTTTTACCTTGGCGTACATTTTCGGTTTCAATTCGAATATTTTCAATTACTTTCTCTATCAGACGATGTTCAATCATTAGTGGACCAATGGGCATCATTCTATTACACCTCGATTTTTGTTTATTGTAATACCGCCCAACGGCTGGCGGCTCAGCCGCTTGGCCGCTTCTGCTATGTAATTACCATTTTAACAGGAAATAGAAATCGCAATTCGGTGTTCACTCACTGAGCCTTAACCAAGTCGGCTGCAGCCGCGGGTTGGGCATAATTATAGGTATTGATTTATTGATTTCATATTGCTAATCATTGCTTCCTACCACAAGATACACCTTGTTCTTCTTCATTTTTATTATTTAAAGGGATAAATAGATTAGAATCAATAACTTTATACTTATCATCAAATAATATCGATAATATTTTTGTTTCCTTTGAATAACTCCATATTCCAAATCCACTATCCCAAGTGGCAATGCCATCAGGATGTATTTCTATATAATACCATCGCCATATTTCCTCATTTTCCATCATATCGCATGTAAATTTTCCTACTGGATATCCATCTCGTAAATAATTATTATAGAGTAATGTATCTTTAATAGTAGAATCTACAAAAAATATAGCTATGAGTGTTAATATGAAATAAAATATTATTTTCTTTTTTTCTGATCCTATATATTCAACAAGTTTGCTTATCAAAATTTTTAGTTGACCCATAACAACACCTAATTATACCCAACGGCGAGCTTCACCGGCGGGCTGGGGAATTTGACGGAACCACGACAATAGTAGGTAAAAGCCGCGAAACAAGAATCCCCTCGGGCAGGGCGCAAGCCCCAGCCCGTCTGAGTGCAAGCAGTGTTGGGCAGGTCTTGCGAGACGGTTTAATCTTTGCTTTCATTCGGTACTTTATGTATCGGTGTATGTATCGGTGGGCAGCATTTACGGAAAAGCCCTCTTGTAGAAACTAAGATAGAAACTACAAAAAATCTTTCCGCTAAATAATCACGCGAAAATCACGGCAGTCACATAATCTAGAACGGACTCTGAGACTAACGTTATTCCACAATTCATCAGTTGGCATTTTCAAGAATTGTGTCCACGACGCTTGAGAGGGGTGCCGTGGCATCGATTATGATTGCGTTCTTGTGAAGACCCTCTTTTGTCTCATGTTGTAATCGCGCAAATGATTCCCCTTCAATTGCCGTTCCTCCCCACTCGTTTTCAGGTCGGGCGGTAAGACGCCGGTTCAGCGTATCCAGATCAATCTCAAGAACGAAAACTTCATCGAACAGACCGATGAAGCGGTCGGAATTCCTGGAACCGCCGCAAAAGAATGTTGCCGCATGGTTTTGATCGGCCACCAAAGCTCTGACCTTCTCAACGTCCCATATCCAAGTACGATGCTCATCAGAGCTACCATCCACGGGCTCGCCGGTTTTTGGATCGCCCCAATAGGCCAATTCCCTGTCGCCGTGGATGGCGTGGTAGCCGCGCCGCTGCAGTTCGTCGCAGACCGTAGTTTTACCGGCGCAGGAAACGCCGTCGATTAAGTAGTTCTTCACACCCATGTTTCGTTTCCAATAGAGTCAATGATGCCCAACGGCTGGTGGCTCAGGCGCTTGGCCACGTCTGATTTGTTGCTCGTATTTTAGCAGGAATTCTAAAATCGCAATTCGGTATTCGCTCAAAGAGCATTGGCCAAGTCGCCTGCAGCCACGTGTTGGGCGTCGATTGAATCTACATTTACCCAACATGATTTAAACTCATATAAACCATATACCCATCTACCAAGGTACAGAATATTATCATAGCGATCATAATTTCATTGACAACCTGGGTAGCTGGTCGCTTCTCTATGGGACTCTTTATCAGCCCAACACAACCTACACTGAGAGGTATTAGAGACAAGCTGCTCAGAACACGAAAATCCAACGGATAGATCCGTGAGGTTAACCATGGATAAATTAAAAAGAATAGCGTTGCTAAGAGAAACGAGGCTGCTATCATTGCGAAGCCAAAACCGCGACCCTTACGAGCAATCCATGTCCTCTTGCTACCCAAGCGATCTGATTCCATATCCGGTATCTCTACGGTAAGAATGATTGCTAATCCGTACAACATCAGGGGCGTGCTAAAAAGCAATCCATCTAGATTCATATGTCCACTACTAGCCAGATATCCGGATCCGGGGATCAGCAGACCGAAGGATAAGATCATCGACAATTCCCCTAAACCGCTATAAGCAAACCTTAATGGGGGCGCGGAGTAAAACCAACCTAATAGATTTCCCAATATAACGAAAAATAAAAACCAGATCGGAAACGAGTTTACAATTTGAAAAACAATTCCGAGTGCCAGGGAGATCAAGATCAGGACTACCGCAGTCCATTTGGCAGGTTTTCTCAATTCCTGATGATCTACTAAAATACCGCTTCCTCCGCTGAAGAAAGTGTGTTTGTCGTACTTGTCTACATCCACATCAAAGTAGTCGTTACTGTAGGAAACGGAAAATTGGGCTGGCAGAAGAACCAGATAACCAAAGAGTGTCCTAGCCAGAGAAAAAGGCGCTCCCAATAAAACTGCCCAGCAATTCCCAAAGATGAAAAGGGCCAGTCCGGAAATCAAGAATTGTGGTCGAGCAACTCGTAACAATTGAGTCATTTATCCCATTCTATTTCAGGATTTTTTAACGCATAGATCATATTAGACGCCCAACGGCTGGTGGCTCAGGCGCATGGCCACTTCTGTGAGGTAGTTACTATTTTAGCAGGAAATCTCTAATCGCAATTCGGTGTTTTCTCTTTGAGCCTTGGGCATGTCGCCTGCAGCCACTTGTTGGGCGAAACTAAATACAAATATGGAGATGCGTTATAGCTAAATCTATTATAACAAATGATGTATCTTAATCCTTCGCAAGATTGATAATACGGGTTAACTTAAAATCAAGTGCGAACGGCGGAAGCTGGCCATCGAAATCGCCAATATTATAGCGTCGAGAACAACCAGGAATAGAATAACCATTAGTAATATCTGGGAACCGCTCAATCCGGCGAACAACTGCGGCGGCAGCGCTCTCAAGATCAAATAGACGGCCATAAAAAGCCCCAGCGAACCTAAGGAAAAAGTTTGCGACGCCTGGCGGGCGGTGCGGCTATGCAATGAGACCAGAACTCCGCCGCTGGCGGAAAAGAGACAACCCAGCAAGGACAAAATAAGCACTCCCAACCATTGGCCGACGGGCGAATAAAATATCCATGCACCCCCTTGCGCCAGGTTTACCACGCCCATGCTTAGCAAGGAAACGAACAGGGTCATTCCCCAGATGTAGCCAACGGTGGACAGGACCTTCCCCCATAAAATCGCTCGATCCGATATCCGGCTGGCCAGCATTGTTTCCAGCGTATGCCGTTCGCGCTCTCCAGCGAAGGAGTCGCCGATATACACGAGGATGTAGTAATACGGGAAGAAAATATTTAACAGCACCATGGGGGCGGAAAGAGTCAACCATCCCTGTCTGTCGATCAAGGGAAACACCACTCCCAGCAGGGCGATGAACATCAGGGAACCCACGTTGGCCAGCCTTCCCTGCGGAAAGAAGGTGTCTCTCCATTCCTTCCAAACCATCGTCCAGAGATCATTCATGGCTACTCTCCTTCATCAGCGTTAGGAAGACGTCCTCCAGGCTGCTTTCCCCTCGGCGCACTTCCTCGACCTCGCCTCCGGACCGGACGATCAGGGTCACCAGCGGAGCAGTCTCCGCCTCACCCCGCAGCTCGACAAGCAATTTCCCATTTTCCTGCCGTACACCGGCGACCTCCGGCCGTCCCCTCACAGAAGCTAAAATCTCCTCCGTAAATCCCCGCCCCGTGATTTCGACATGGGGATTGGCCTTGCTCATGCGCAGTTTGTCGGGGTTGTCAACCGTCAACAGCTTGCCGTTGCGGATCACGCCCACCTGGGCGCAAAGTTTTTCCGCTTCGGTGAGGTTGTGAGTATTGAGGAAAACGGTTGCGCCTTCCCGGGCTACCAAGGTCGATAGGTCTGCGCGCAGGGCGGCCGCCGCAACCGGGTCAAATCCGGCGGTGGGTTCATCGAGAAAAATCAATTTAGGGTGATGAAAGAGGGCGCGGGCCACCGCCAGTTTTTGCTTCATTCCCCGGCTCCATTTGACCACCTGCTCCTTCCGGCGGTCCCAAAGGTCAAGGTGGTCCAGCAACTCTTTGATGCGCGCCTTCCGATCAGAAGGGCGCATGCGGTAGATCCGCCCGTATAAATCAAGGTTATCTTCGGCGGTCATGCGTTCATAGAGGCCGGAAAACTCAAGCAGCGCCCCGCTGCGAGCGCGGATACCGTCCGCCTGCGTGCGGGTATCAAGGCCCATCACCCAGGCTCGGCCCTGGGTGGGCTCCAGTAGGCCCAATAATAGATGTATAGTGGTTGTTTTTCCCGCTCCATTGGGTCCCAGAAACCCAAAGACAATTCCTTCGGGGACAACCAGGGAGATATCATCGACGGCTTTTACTCTGCCGAATGTGCGTGTAAGATGTTCGGTACGAATCATTGGTTCAGACATGCACGCATACCTTCCCGGTAGCAAGTAATCTGTGCTTATATTCTTATATCATTACAAAAATAAGACAAATATATAATTTAGTCAACCGATAATGAATATTCAAATAAAATGTATTTTGTTATTGTTTTCCGCCCAACGGCTGGTGGCTCAGGCGCATGGCCGCTTCCACTAGGTAGTAACTATTTTAGCAGGATTTCTACAATTGCATTTCGGCGTTCTCTCTTTGAGCCTTGGCCATGTCGCCTGCAGCCACGTGTTGGGCGGCGTTGATTGAAACTGTAATTATTGAACCTACAGACCCTTTTTCAACACCAATCACTTTGAAACCATTTGCATATGATTCGATATCACGGGGATTATTCATGCCGAAAACGAAAGAAACATCCAAGCCCCAGACTCTTGCTTCCAGTTGCATAAGCCTTTTCCATAATCCCTTTGTGAATTTTTCAGGAGCCATATCAAGGACAAGCTGAGAGCGATAAAACCTTTGTGCCATTACTTGTAAATTTCCGATCACATCCTGCCTGGGCAGGTAATAAAACAAGCCCTCGGCAAGGAGAAGGAAACCGCTGTTTCCATTTGAAGTTACCTTATCAATCCATGAAGTATCTAAAACAGAACAACCAATTAGTTCATAGTCTAGATGATCCTTTAATATCTCTTTTTTCAATTCAATCATTTCCGGCAGATCCAGTTCAATATATTTGCAATTTTCATTTTCAATCCGCCAATATCTTGTATCTAAACCGCATGCTAGGTTGATCACAGTACATCCTGGATATTTTGAAATAAATAAATTAGTAATACGATCGAAACTCCTTGCTGTCAGAGCGCGCGCTTTTGCGTCCCGTGCATTTATGCCTGCATACATTTTTTTCCACTTGATAATGCGGTTATTTTCTTCTTCTGACGATATAGACATCAACCTTTCTAAACACAGAACTGCCATTGGGTCATTGAGAACGGTATTTTTCTTCTCTGATTCAATTGCGCGGCAAGTCAAAACCAATATTGCTGATTGTGATACCTCTGATAGGTTCACAGCTAATCTCCGTTCATGGAAACACGATTGAGCGCACTTGGTGGCCGCCCAACGGCTGGCGGCTCAGCCGCTTGGCCGCTTCCGCTTTGGTGTTACCATTTTAGCAGGAATCCCATAATCGCAATTCAGCGTTTTCTCTTTGAGCCTTGGCCAAGTCAGCTGCAGCCGCGGGTTGGGCCTAATAATTAATTCTCCAATATATTTGGGATATTTATCCAATTATTCACAATATGCTAAATAATCAATTATTAATAATGATCTAATTGCATTATCAATTCGACCATATTTTATTTGCTCACCATGAACGATTTTATGCCTATTAAATGAAAAAGGAAATCCTAATGGTTTACCAGGAATTGATGTTTGAAACAGATATTCCAATAAAAGGTCATTTGCTAATTCCATTGAATACTCTAATAATTGTTCATTTTTAACCATTTTTCTAAATTCTGCTTTCCAACTTTTTTCATTTCTTTTTATACCTTTTTGCCTTGTAAAATCGGATAATATTCCATCAATTTGAGATAACAATGTGGGAATAATGATATTTGAAGGATTTATTGAGGGTTGATGAGACTTCAATAACTTTATACAATCATTTATTATTTTCATCCTTGGTTTAATTATTTTATTTTTATTCCATACATGAGACATTTCTATTATAGCAGCACAATCTTCATCGAGATAATAATCAATAAACATCCTATCAATTTTTCCCCGTTGATTCCCTTTCTTCATACCAATTTTGATAGCATCAACAACAAATTCTATTGACATACTGGGGCTAATAATCCATTTGTATTTACGCAAGACTCTATATGCTTCTTTATCAGTGATTTGAAAATCGGTTGATAATTCAGACAATAATTTTTGAATTCCAATTATTGGCTTTGTTATCCCGGCAAATTGTTCAAAATAAGCTACCGTAAACTTTCTAAAAGTTTCTTGTAAATCTTTTAATTGATCTTGAAGATTATCGGTGTTTAATTCTCTATTTTCTTTATTATCAATTCGTATTGTTCCATTATGGACAGTAGCCATTTTATTTTCCTTTAGTCTGCTATATTTATTAGGCCCAACGGCTGGCGGCTCAGCCGCTTGGCCGCGCCCGTTATCTTGTTACCATTTTAGCAGATAATCTACGATCGCAATCCAGCGTTCTCTCTTTGAGCCTTGGCCAAGTCGGCTGCAGCTGCGGGTTGGGCAGCTATGACTTTTTATCTCCATGAACCCATCCCGAATAAATCGGCTTTCCCGAAATATCAAGGATTTTATTGATCTTTCCTATATTCGGTGTTACTGAAAATAGTGATATGAATTTTGCATAATCTTCAAACCATTCGTTTGAATTACTAAATGAGTGAATGAGCATTATTCCTGCTGCTGAATTGTATCTTTCCATCTCAAGAACTACTGAAAGTAACCGATGAAAGAGTTGATATCGTAATTCTTGATTAATATTGGTTGTTATGTAAAGTTTTGATTTGATGAACTCATATCGCTCTTGTTTACCTGGAGATTTATCCTTTAACCAATCATTTATTGTTGGTCCAAATGTCTCAGATACTTTCCCCTCTACCATTATTGTGACCAATTCGGAATTTTGGGTTCGTGCCATTACAAAAAGATCATTTTGCGAGGGCCTTCCTCTGCTTGGAGGAAAATATACTTTGTGCTCAGGAAAACCAAAAAGCATTTCTAAATTAGTAATTTTAGGAATACTACTATCGGAAAGGGCTTTTGTAACTTCCTCCGGAAATCCTTCGGATTCTTGCCACCGATATGCTAGTTCATACGCTGAATATCCCTTTTTCCAGTGTTTTTCTGGATCCGCCAACAATTGTCTCCATTCTTCTGGTTTTTTAGTAGGTACGAAAACGCGCGACATAATCGTTTCCTCATTTATAGCTGCCCAACGGCTGGTGGCTCAGGCGCTTGGCCGACTTTCGCATTTCAATTAACGATTGTATCAGGATAATTCAAAACGCATTTCCAATCTTCGCTTGATGAGCCTTGGCCAAGTCGCCTGCAGCCACGTGTTGGGCGGCTCTGGTTTTGTATATAGGATTAATATTGGGAGTAATTTTTATTTACTTTGTATAACTTATACTTTCTTTAATTCTTGTTCCACCATTCGAGCATGTTGCATATCGCCAACAATTTCACAAAGTAACTTTGCTTTTTCATAATGATTGCGAGCTTGAGCGAATTGCCCATGCTCACGATAAAGTTGCCCCAAATTGTAATGCTGCGATGCTTGACCATGCTTATTTCCAATACGTTCATTTATTTTCAACGCTTCTTCATAATGGGTTAATGCTTCATCAACTTTTCCCATTTTTTCATAAGCGATTGCTAAATTACCGTTCCACAAAGCAATGTCTGGCTCGTCGCCTATAGCTTGCATTATCTCCAACGTCTTTTGAAACATTTGCATAGCCGATTGATAGTTACCAGACTCTAAATGAACATTTCCAAGGTTCCCATAGGCCGTAGCCGTTCCTTGCTTATCGGCAAAGCGTAAGCATATTTCCAGTGATTTTTCGTACATTTCAATAGCTATTTTATTATGACCCTGGTCTTTATATACATTTGCAAGATTGCCATACTGATGGGCAATCGTTTGGTCATCCCCCACACTAATACTATATTCCAAACTCTTCCTAAAAGCGCGGATAGCTCCTTCGAAATCACCTTTATTTCTATAAATAATGCCTAGATTTCCATAAGTAGTAGCTAGCCCTTGTCGATTCCCGTTTTGTTCTGTAATTTTCAAACTTTTATTAATATAATCAATGGCTTGTGGGTAGTTACTTTGTATAAAGTAGGCCATACCCATACCATTGTAAATCATTCCCATGCAGTTCTGGTCGATAATACGTTCGGCTACCCCTAATGCCTGATTATAAAGTTCAATCGCATGTACTACCTCGCCGCGTTCCCTACAGATAGATGCCAAACCTGTTGTTGCTCTTGCCTGCCATCGTAAATCTTCTAATTGCGTTGCGATATTTAATGCCTGAGAAAATAAATTATCCGCTTCTTTCCATTGGCCTGTGTATAATAAATGCTCGGCCTTTGCTATTAGTTTTTCAATATCATCAGTTTCCATAGTTAGATTCCCGTTCACATTTGCATAGTTTATTAGGCCACCCAACGGCTGGCGGCTCAGCCGCTTGGCCGGCTGTGCAGGACTAGGTTCATTACACTGATTCCGCCGCCGAAGAGCATACCAACGAAGACACCAGGCCGAAGGCCAGGTCAGCTGCAACCGCTGGTTGGGCGCAGTGATTGGGAGCTCGCCCTCCGCACTGGAGATATGACCTACCACACAAATGGAATAAGCCGGTACTTTACCTTCCTCTGATACGCTGCGTAGCCTTCCAGCTCTTCGACTAACATCTTCTCTTCTCCCAGAATCCGACCCACCAAGAGCAGGAACCCGATCGACGAGAGGATTAAGCCGTAAACGGAGCCGACCAGGAACGGCGCGCCAAACATCATCAGCATACACCCAAGATACAACGGATGCCTCACGAAGCCATAGACACCCGTGTTGATCACCTGCTGCTTGCGTTCGCTCTGTATCCTGACCCTCGTTGAAAGGTAGGTATTATCAATTGTGGCGCGCTCAATGAGATACCAAGCTGGAATTAGGGCCACACCCCCCACGATTTTCAGCCATAGAGGAAAGGTGGGTGACCAGTGGAAACGTTCTGCATCTAGTGGCAGGACGACCAACCAGAGCAAGGCGATGACCAGAATAGCGCCCATGAGATACTTGTCCCAGAGCTTCTGGTTGCCGGAGCCTGGTGCTTTCGTTCGTTCCGCAAGCAGGGCCGGATCCTTCAAGTACACATAGATGATATTGAACTCAAGCATCGCCACAAACCAGAGAGCAAACAGCCAACCTTCCATCCAGCGCCAATTTCCCGCTAAGAGCAGCGTGAGCGCTGGAAAGAACAGAGCACTCATAACCAGATTCGCTACGAACGCAACTGGTGACATTTTCTTGGTTTCAGCGCTCATGATGAGTTCCTCCTATATGAGTTAGCCCATGCGCCCAACGACTGGTAGCTCAGGCGCTTGGCCACGCCCAATTTATAGTTGCTATTTTAGCAGGAAAATACAAACCGCAAATAAACGTTTTCTCGCTAAGCCTTGGCCAAGTCGCCTGCAGCCACTTGTTGGGCGTCGAATATTTATTTTTCTTATTTTGTAATATTGATCATTTGACTATTAATTTTCTGCCGAAGGCTCATTGGATGTGCAATATTGTGAAAAGGTTGTTTCGTTCCTCCTGTTCCACAGACAACAATTGTTCCAAAATTTAATACTCGTCCTAGTAATGGTTGATTTACTCCAATACTTTCAACTTTACCAATCATCAATTCCAATGATCTTTGTTGTAATATTCCAGTTTTTGCAATGATTCTTCGATCTGTTAATGCAAATTCGGTTGATATATAACTCATAAAAGCTCTTACTAAAGAAATAATACCAATAAGTAAAACAGGACCTGCACAACAAATAAAGCAACCTATTGTTGCTGATGCTGAGCTATTGTCGCCATTATTAGTGCTGGATACTAACGGTATCAACGAGATTATTGTTAATAATAAACCTGTGCCAAGTAAAATGACAGGCCCAACAAACATGCCCCAATGAAGATTGGCCTTATATAGAATATTTTCGCCAGGTACAAGATTATCTTCTACGTATCCCATTTCCATTCTCCTTCCATTATATCTACGCTACATTAGCAAATTAATCGTTTTCTCGCTGAGCCTTGGCCAAAGCCTGCTCCCCGAGCGATGAGCATCGGTGCTCTTCCGGTGCGATGACTTCGCGAGCGGTGGTCGCTTGCAGCCGCATGTTGGGCGTTGATATTTAATAAAGAGCGGTTGCATTTCTGCAACCGCTCTTTAAAATATTTCTATTACTATAGAGAAAGATATGCTTCTCCGGTAAGTAATCCAGAATATATTAATATCAATCCATTATCATTCTTTGGAACCATATAGGGCAAGTAACCAGATTTTGTTGCGCCACCGTAGAATTCTCCGGCTTCAAATTCACCAGCAACCCCAGCAACAAATTCTACGTCATGTGACACGCCACTTGTATCAATGACTTTAAATTCAAACCCTAATAAATTGCATTTATCATCAGTTGATTTCTTGCAGGTAACTAGAATATTCACCAATATATATCGACTACTTGGATCAGGGGTTGAATTAAACATATTTCCTTTTGCAACTATGTCATCAGCTGGTGAGACAACTTCCTTTACTAATATTGCCATATTATCTATTGTAACTTCTGAGCCCAATGGCGCGGGATTACTTCTAGCAGATCCGATTGGCTTTGAGGAATTCGTTGGTTGGCCTTGAGTTTGTGTAGTAGACTGATTAGGAAGTTTGACTTCCGGTGTTGAACCACTGCAAGCCAAGATAAAAATAAATAATAATGTAATTACTGAGATAAATGCAAACTTCCCCTTACTTCGTTTTGACATTGTTCCTCCTTTAATAGCAGATGTATATCTTAGGCTTAATGCTTATCGGCATATTTTTCCATAAATACTACATTAATAATAACCATTATAACGCCCAACGGCTGGTGGCTCAGGCGCTTGGCCGCGCCCGGTTTGTTGCTGGTATTTTAGCAGGAATTCCAAAACTGCATTCAAACGTTCACTTGCGGAGCCTTGGCCAAGTCGCCTGCAGCCACGTGTTGGGCGTTTTTAAAACGGCGGAAGCCAATCATCAGCTTTATTTACTTCAATTTTATTGTCGGTATTCTCTATTGATTCAATAAACCGAATGGAATTGGCTATATTATTAAAGATTAATATGCTTTCGCTATAATTTAATATTTGATTATCGTGTGCGAAACTTTGATCATTTCTGACTTTATTGAATGAGTCCAAAATTGATATAGGGGATTTTAATATTCTGTCCGTCATTTCTGATTTTATTAAGTTATTTTGAGATAAATACTTAATATATCCTCCTAAAAGACTATGTAGTGGCGTTTCTTTTTCATATGTAATTTTATGTTTATCGCACAAACCTCTTATATATTTAGTTACATAAGTATGTAATCGATCAAGAGCTGATTCGGGCTCATTTTTCTCGATACTTTCCCTAATTGTTTTAGCTAAGACAGAGAAATCTTTTTCATCGGAATACGGCTTTATTACATCAATATTTTCTACAGTACCTTCAATATTTAATCTTTCTGATATCTTCTTGCATTCATCGAAAAGGTCTTGGTCAGGTCGTAATATTTCTTCATTATCTATAGCTTTTTTAGTTTTCCAATAATCTAAAAGGCAACTTATTATTGTTCCAACAAGTTGATTGGGTTCTATTCGCCAAAAACAGCGCAATCGATTAGCTTTTGAACCACTTGCATAATTATACTTTTCGTTATAAATATCAATATTAGTATTATCTACTATAAATTCCTTGAATGTTCTATCTGAAAAATCAAGTACGTATCCACCGCCCATTTTGAGGAATTTTTCAAGTTTTACCTTCTCTATGGTTGTAAGATCTGACATTTGTATCGATTATACCTCGCTAAAACGCCCAACGGCTGGCGGCTCAGCTGCTTGGCTGCTTCCGCTATATTGTTACCATTTTAACAGGAAAACGGAAATCGCAGCTCAACGTTCTCACTTTGAGCCTTGGCCAAGTCAGCTGCAGCCGCGGGTTGGGCAGAGCCGAATATTATTCCTGTATCACCATCGTTTCTAGCCGCTCATAGAGTGTGTCAATTTCTACAAGCTCGACGGAATTGAGTGGAAGGGGGACCCAACCCGTGGGTCCTGCGGCTTGCGAAAGCTTCATGTCTTGAACAGACTTTGGAATTGGATACCGTCCTGCCCACCTCACGAAGGCAGTGAGGCGGGCAAATAGATCCCTCTCAGCCTCGCTGATATCGAGAGATGCTTCGGCACAGAGTGCTAGAAGATCATGCCCATCCGCTGACCACTTACGAAGCCTTCCACCGACGATTACCGTAGGCTGAGCTTGGATGACAATTGCCTTCAGTAAATTCTCAAATGCAAAACCTTGGAGCAAGGTAGCACATCCGCTGAGTTCGAGGTTCTGCAGATCAAGAGGAGAAGCGCCTGATTCCAAGGCCGCCAAATCAATTTTATATTTATTAAAGATAATGTCAGCGCAACGTTTCAGCCTCCGAGCAGTCAGTACCCATACAGTTGGAGATAGAGCTCTTAATTCAAATTGCTCGGTGTAGAAACTTTCATCCATTGTGACTCTTCCACCCTCTGCCCAACGGCTGGTGGCTCAGGCGCTTGGCCGCCTCCGATTTGTAGTTACCATTTTAGCAGGAAATCCAAAACCGCAATTCGGTGTTCTCTCTAGGAGCCTTGGCTAAGTCGCCTGCAGCCACGTGTTGGGCAGAATATTATTTTAATTATTTACAAATGACTATTTACCATAGATATGGAAATAGTCGGTATCTCACTTTCTCCATATACTCTTTATAACCAGGTAAATCCTTTAGTAATAATTTTTCTTCATCTATAATTCTAATCAGAAGACCTAGAATTGTTATTGCAAGAATTATGATTCCCCACCACGAACCAAGAGATAATGTAATACCTGCAACCAAGAAAACATCACCAATATATTTCGGATGACGAATTATTGAATAGGGACCCGTTGAGATTACCTTTTGTCCTTCAAATGTGCGAATACTTGATGCGGCAAAACTATTTTCCATAAAAACAAAATAATAAATAAGATAACTTAATACGACGAAGATATCTCCTACTATCATCACCATTATTGGCATATGAGACCAGCCAAAACGATGATCAATAGCGCAAAAGATGATTAATCCGAAAACACAAATGAGTCCAAAGATTATAAATAATCGTTCTCCCATCGACTCCGACGCCGGCGCAACTTGTTTTCGCCGTTCTAAAAGTGCCGGGTCTTTTATATATAGATAGATACCTTGCGAGGCAGTACCAAGATTAAATATAATAGCAAATATCCAAGCTTGCCAATATTTAAATGTCCCTGCTATAAGGCAAAGTAAGACTCCGATTACTATTGCGCCAATAAGAAAGGTAAAGAAACCTTGCAAGATAACATTTCTAAGGTTTGTTTGAGGAGCTGTTGTAGTAGGTTGTACCTGCGATTTCATATATAAATCTCCTTTATAGAAACTATTCTGCCCAACGGCTGGTGGCTCAGGCGCTTGGCCACTTCCGCTTTATAGTTGCCATTTTAACAGGAAATACAAAACCGTAATTTATCGTTCTCTCTCTGAGCCTTGGCCAAGTCGCCTGCAGCCACGTGTTGGGCTTTTTAATAATTTGGAAATAATGGTAATATAATATTTTCTTTATATAAGAACAATTTATCCCGTAAAAATGGGTAAAGTAAAGGATCACAAAATCTAATAGTATCATCATTCCTGCTTATATAAATAAATCTTTTTTCTTGTTGTAGTTTCAGAAGTGTTGTATTATATTCGCCAATATTCATTATATTTTTTCGATTAATCCTAATTTCCAAATCTTTCCTTGATGGATTTCCCCCCATCAAGACTATTTCTTTTAATAAATTAATTTCTTTTTCTACTAACCCATCAGTTGCTCTTTTATATTTATTTAATTCAGACCTAAATGCTTTATCAACAGCCATCTTTATGGCTACACGGTAATCTTCCATAGTTATTACTTTCTTTCCTTGTCGTCGAATCATAGCATCTATACATTCCAAGCCAATTAAATGAAGATAATATGGAAATCCCATTGACCCTTTTACAATTAATTCCTTTACTTCATGTTGGAATATTAATTTTATAATACTTTCCGCTTCATTTAGAAAATCCATAATATCTTCCCGTCTCAGGGGACGCAAATAGATTTCTCTAGCACTTCTTTCTATACTTTCATGTGTACCCAACAATTCCTTTGCGGATTGTGCTACTCCAACGATTAGTAATCTTGTTTCACATTCATTGCTATGGTCTGCCAATGTTTTCATTAATTCAGCGATAGATGCATGAGGTTCTTCTGACTGGTAAGGTAAAGCATCATATTCATCGATAATAATAAACACTTTCTTTTTCATTTCCTTAAATATTGTATACATCGTCCAGGGATCTAATTTACGCTGACCTATTTCTATTCGCCTAACGCTCTCAGAGGATTTAGCTTTTCCATCAGCACTCAATACTTCGATTGAACCTTTAGCGGTAAATTCTGTCTCCTTTACTTTAGTAGTTTCCATAGTACTTACGTCAACTTCTAATTCTCGTAATATATTTTCTGATAATGTTTGAAATGTCCTAATTGTATTTCCGCAATTAATCCTAATCACCTTCGATTTACTATGAGAAAATGCTTGTAATACTAGTGATGTTTTCCCTACACCTCTATATCCTATTACGACGGGATGGAGACCTGGCCTTCTACAAAGTCGTTGAATGTCATTTATTTCTTGTTCTCTCCCAAATAACAGCCTTTTTGACTGTATTGGTGCTCCTGGGGTAAAAACCAATTCAAAATTATATGGTTTATCAGTCATATATCCTCCTAAAAGCCCAACGGCTGGTGGCTCAGGCGCTTGGCCGTCTTCCGCAATGCAATTAGCGATTGTAACAGGATATTTCAAAACTCATCTCCAACGTTCGCTCGCTTAGCCTTGGCCAAAGCCTGCCCCCGCGGAGCAAAACTGCTCGCCTTTGTTCCTTGAGCAGTTTTGGTTGCGAAGCGGGGGTCGCCTGCAGCCACGTGTTGGGCGGTGCCTTTCCTATAATTATCAAAACAAATTAATACTTAAGAAGTGGAGATATTCCATCCGGAAGATGATCAATTCCTCCAAATTCTTGAACGACAATTGATTTCACTTTAGCCTTAAGTTCGGGATCCCGAGTTCAACAATGAAGTGCAACACTTAGGGGGAGAGGAAGCCCTCCGCGCTAGAATGCGCGGACATGCCTACTGCCTACAAACAACTTAGCCTCGAGGAACGCGAGAAACTGGCCATCT
>Ga0187886_1001410_pt1 | contig 21938 bp, 21 predicted proteins | sample June2016WEW_20_1_FD_133001 | JGI IMG/M metagenome (GOLD analysis project Ga0187886, IMG submission 133001) | Peatland microbial communities from SPRUCE experiment site at the Marcell Experimental Forest, Minnesota, USA - June2016WEW_20_150 | ecosystem: Environmental > Terrestrial > Soil >... | reverse complement strand
CATGCCGATCCGCGCGGCGGCCTTCTTGAGTGCATCCTCGCCTAGGTTCCATTGGTCGGCCGTGCCGTCGTACTTGCCGCTGGAGCCGCCGTCCCAGGTGGAAAGCTCGGCCTCGTACCGCTCGAAGCCAAAGGTCTTCAACATGTCGATAGCGAATTCGAGGCAGCCGACGATCTCGTCTTCGATCTGCCCGGGAGTGCAGAAGATGTGGGCGTCATCCTGGGTGAAACCGCGCACGCGCATCAGCCCGTGCATGACGCCGGAGCGCTCATAGCGGTAGACGGTGCCGAGCTCGCCCAGGCGCACCGGCAGGTCGCGGTAACTCTTGAGCCGGTCCTTGTAGATCAGGATGTGAAACGGGCAGTTCATGGGCTTGAGCTGGTATTCGGCGTCGTCCAGCTCCATGCGCTTGAACATGTTCTCGGCGTAAAAGTTGTAGTGGCCCGAAGTCTTCCACAGCTCGGCCCGCGCCACGTGCGGCGTATAGACCAGCGCGTACCCGCGCCGGATGCACTCGTCGCGCATCCAGTCCTCGAGGATGCGCCGGATGGCGCCTCCCTTGGGGTGCCAGAAGACCAGCCCCGGCCCGGCCAGATCCTGAATGCTGAACAGGTCGAGTTCCTGACCGAGCTTGCGATGATCGCGGCGCTTGGCTTCCTCGACCTGGCGGAGATAATCCTCGAGCTCCTTCTTCGAGAAGAACGCGGCGCCGTAAATGCGCTGGGCCTGCGGGCCGCGTTCGTCGCCCTTCCAGTAGGCCCCCGCGATCGAGAGCAGCTTGAAGGCCTTGATCCTGGCGGTGGAGGGCACGTGCGGGCCACGGCAGAAATCGATGAAGTGCGGCCCCAGCGTGTACTCGGAGAAGACATCGCCGGCCTTCTCCTCAATCAGTTCGCACTTCAGGTTCTCGCCCATCGCCGCATACTTCTGCAAACCCTCCTGCTTGGGCGTGAGCTGGCGCTGGAAGGGCAGGTTCTGACGTTGCAGCTCCCACATTCTGGCTTCGATCTTCTCGAGGTCTTCGGGAGTGAAGCCGCCGTCGCGATAGAAGTCGTAGTAGAAGCCACTGTCGATGGGCGGGCCGACACCGAGGCGGGTTCCCGGGTAGAGCTCGAGCACGGCCGCGGCCAGCAGGTGTGCGGCCGAGTGGCGGTAGACCTCCAGCGCCTCGGGGTCCTGGGACGTGAGGATCTGGAGTGTGACGTCGGAATCGAGGGGCCGGGTCAGGTCATAGAGCTCGCCGTTGACCTTGGCGACGACGGCATCGTCGGCCAGCCGGCGGCCGATCGATCTGGCGATGTCCAGCGGCGTGCTGCCAGCGGGCACGCGCTGCTGGCTCCCGTCGGGGAGAGTGACACTGATCTGGTTCATAGAGGGGCTGATTTGTCAGCGTAGCACGGCTGCCGAAGGAGGTTCACCGCCTCACCGCGCAGGCACTCCTGCTTGGCCCTGGCGATCTGAGGCGCCGCGGCCCGTGCGCCGCAAAAACCGGGGACAGACGACACGTTTCGCGTGTCCGACTCCCTCACCCCGACGACATTGGAAAGCGAAACGTTCCGTCTGTCCCCGGTTTTTGGTGAAACATCCGGGCTAGAGTCTTACCACGACGATCACGACGCCGTGTGATGCGACCGGCGTGGAGAATTTGCCCGTGAACTTCCCCAGGTCCCTGTGCGCCCACAAGTCACGGACAGCGGCGGGGCGGTCCGCGGGGTAACCGAGGTCCGCCCAATCCAAGGTGATGGTTTGTTCCGCCGATCCCCTGTTCAGCAACACCACCGCGATGCTGCCGTCCTGGAGCGGCTTCAGCCAGACGTCTTGCTCGCCATCGTGGCGAATTCGCCGGCCCTGCTGCCCGAGCGGATCCTGGTCCACCGCGATGACTTCCTTGCTGGTGAGGATCTCGCGGATCTCCGGCGTCATCGCGTCCAGGTCGTTGCCCGCCATCAGCGGCGCCGCTAGGATGGCCCAAAGGCTGAAGTGCGCGCGGTACTCGGTAACCGTCATCCCGCCGTTGCCGACCTCCAGCATGTCGGGGTCGTTCCAATGCCCCGGACCGGCGTAGCTTTCGAGCCCAACCTGAAGGTCGACTATGTTCACGACGCCAAGTCCGTACTGCGCCCCCTTGCCTTCCCACCTGTCCAGGATGTCGCCGGTCGTGCGCCACAGATTCCCGACGCTTCCCGCCCACAGCCAGGGCTTCGAATTACCCCATTCGCAGATGCTGAACACGATGGGACGGCCCGCCAGCGCCAGCGCGTCGCGCATGAGCTCGTAGGATGCCCTGGGATCCTGGGTGGAGGTGTTGCACCAGTCGTATTTCAGATAGTCGACGCCCCAGGCCGCGTACTGGCGGGCATCCTGGAACTCATAGCCGCGGCTGCCCGGCCGGCCCTGGCAGGTCCTGGCGCCGGCATCCGAGTAGATGCCGAACTTCAGGCCGAGGGAGTGCACGTAATCGGCCAGCGGCTTGATCCCGTTCGGGAAACGCTGGGGATCCACCATGATGTTGCCGTCCGGGTCACGGGAGATCTGCCAGCAATCGTCGATCACGACGTACTGGTAGCCGGCGTCCCGCATTCCGGTCCTCACCAGCGCGTCGGCCGCCTTCCTGACGAGGTCGTCGCGCACGTTGCAGCCGAACTTGTTCCAGCTATTCCAGCCCATTGGCGGCGTGCGGGCAAGGCCATTCTCCAGTGCGCACAGAGCGCCGGAGAACAAAGCGAAGCAGGCAACTGAGAACAGTAGCTTTCGCATCATGACCACTCTACCCCGCAGCGACGCATCCCGTGGCGCACCGTAATCCGTCCGTAAGCCGGCACGGGGGTTGTCGTAGCGCGCGCTCTCAGCGTGCCGCGTCGGCACTAGTGCCGACGCTTGGCGGAACCATTCCCGGAACCGGGGCAAGCAGTTCCTGGCCCGCGCGCTGACCGGCGTGGGGACCGTGGCGGCGTTTGCGGTCGGCCGGCCGGGAATGTCGGTGTCCGGGTCGATGGACAACACGATCCTCCCGGGGGATCGCATCTCGCAGAACATCGGCATCGCGGGCGAGCAGGAGCTCATGAACCTGGCCTACAGCCAGGACGTGGTCGTGACCGTGCCGGGCAACACGCGGTTCTTCCTGGTGTTCCAGCAGGGCGTGGGGCGGGCGGGAGCAAGGCCGGGCCTCGCACCGGCGAGCACTCGACCGGTAGCTTCAGCCCTGGCCTCGAGCACGGAGAGGGCGGAACTCCCAAGCGCTGCCGAGTTGCGGGAGCTTCTACAGTTGAAGCGGGAACTGAACCGGATCTACGGCGAAGCCGCGGCTGCGACAACGACTGCGCAGGCGGCGGCGCGGTGACGGAGATGCAGGCAAACTGGAAGCCGTTGGAAAACAGGCTGGGGCCGGCGCGTTGTGCCGGCTTCATGTACATGGGCCGGATAAACGGGATCAACCAGTACAAACACGGCCTCAGCCGCCGCTATCTGAACCTGAGTGACGACGGGAGGGCGTTTCGGCACCTCGACCGGGGTCGGTTCGAGGAGATTCCGTTTTCCGAAGCGCTCGAGTGGGTGGCGGAGCCGCTCATTGCAATGGGAGAAACGCTCGAAAGCCCGTATGACGACAAGTACAGGGCGCGGCGGTCGGCGGCGCTTCGAGCGGCAGGGACACAGGAACTCCGGCTTCAGGTGGAACCTGACGAGGTGACGATTCAGTAGGCGGTCCCACATCGGGTGATGGTTCGTATCCCGGTGTCCCGAAAGGGCAAACGATGGCTAAAGCGAGGATTTTGGTCGTGGATGACGAGCCCAACGTATTGCAGGTTGTGGCCAGCGTGCTCGAAAGAGCTGGATATGAAACCACGACTGCACTAGGGCCGTTGCGGGCGCTCGAGATCATCACGATCAGGGGAGCCTTCGATCTGGTTGTGTCCGACGTCGTTATGCCCGAAATGTGCGGGCCGGAATTGGCACAACAGGTTCGGCTCCTCTCGCCTTCGTCTGCCGTCATGCTCATGTCGGGTTGTTTAACATACGCTGGACAACTTCTCCAAGGCGTCCCTTTTCTCGGGAAGCCCTTCTCTCCGTCCGACCTGTTGCGCTCTGTGGACAGAGTTTTGCGGAAGTCGTCCGTGACACAGTTCTGAAACCAATCCGCTTCGGCCAGTCACCCTCCAGAATGTGGACGGCGGTCAGCCATCAAGGCACCTTTAGGACCCCTCCTTCCTGCATCCGTCAACGCACAAACGCACTTTTCAGACACTACTCATCGGCCACGTTTGCGCAAAACAACCTCCCGAACCCGCACGACGGTCCTCAAACGGTGTCGAGCAAACAGATCCGTAGGGGTCGCCCAGCGTCCCGCAAAGACCGGCCAGGCGTGGCTGGGGGGCTGAAGCTCCGAACCTGATCGAGGAGCTGCGCGGCACGTCCCCGGCGAATCTGGAGGCCGTCTGCGAGGCGCCCAAGCGCCTCGCATTACACCGGCTGTCGGAGGCGAGGACGAGTTGCCTACGCTTGGGTGGGGTGGTTTCCTTCAGGCCCTGAACCACGTCCAAGTCCGCCTCTGATCCCGCACGGTCCCATTCCGTATCACTCCCGCCAGCGCGCCTCGTATCTGGTTTTGACGGTTTTCCCAGCTTGCCCTATAACTTGTCATACCTGCGTGCAGCATTCATCGAGAGCGCAGGATTCCCAGGAAGGAGGGTTGAGAATTCGATGGCGGAGATGAGAAAGAGGCTTCTGGTCGCTTTGGCGCTGTGCGTGGTGCTGTGCCAGAGCTGGGTGCTGGCGCAGACGTTGGGTTCGGCGCCGCAGTTCAACAAGGCCGTGCAGGGGCAAACGGGGGCGCAGCCGGAAGGCGCGTTCATGAACATCATTAACTGGGTGGGCAACGTGATCGCCCCCGTGGGTGCGGCGGCCGCGGTAGTGGGTGGCATCGTTCACTACGCGATGGGCCGGGCGGCGCTGCGGTGGTTCGCAACCGCCGCCGGGCTGCTCGCGGTTTCCGGCGTCACCCGCATGATCGAGTACTTCATTACGAACGGGACAGGCGGCGTGTCCTAGTTCGCACGAGAGGGGCTTCATCTGGGAAGCGGCAGGCGGAGGAGGGCACTCCGCTCCTCCCCTGCCGCTTTGGGAATCCCAGGCAAGGAGAAGGAAGCTGATGGCAACTCCACCGATGTTGCTCGACATCGCCCGCACGCTGCTGGCTTTGGCGGCGCCCGCGGCTCTGCTGTGCCTGGTGCTGGCCGGGATCGCGCTGCGCCGGGACGGCGGAAGGAACTTCTCCATCGGTGGCGGATTCTCACGCTGGATGTTCTGGGCGGTGGTCTTCCTGACTCTGCCGCAGCTCATGGCCTGGTTCCCGGCGCTCGGCGTGCCGGCGGCGCTCCCCACGGGAGGCATCACCAGCGGCTGGATGGCTTCTCTTACGAACGACATCAGCAGTTTCGTGACGAACTTCGTGGTGAACCAACTGGCCACCGTGGTAGCGGCGTTTTTCGTGCTGCGGGCGGTGCTAGACGTGGCCGAGGGCCACGGCCCGCTCGGTTCGATCATCACCGCGATGTTCCTGCTTGCGGTTCCGAGCACGGCGGTCCTGCTGCGCGGCTGGAACAGCGGGTCGCCGAACGCGACGTCAGATGTGCTGGCGGGGCTCTGGACGTACGCGGTCAGCCGGATCCTGCCGATGGCGGCATGTCTCGCAGTCGTCGGGGCGATCTGGAACTTCTGGCAGAACCGTCCGTGGATGCACTTCGCCGGTTGCGCAGCGGGATTCCTGACGGTCGCTGCGTTCTGGCAACTGATCACCCGAATGATGAGTTAGGAACAGGCGCATGTCTTTCTACAACGGGATCTTGAACCTCACGAGCTGGCTTGGAAACGTCATCATGCCGACCATCGCCGGGCTACTGCTTGCGGTAGCGATCGTGCGATTCGCTAAGGGGTATCCGTGGAGCTACGCGATGTGGGCAGCGGTGGCCGCATTGTGCGTCTCGGGCCTGTTGCGGGCCATGGAGACGTTTTCGTCGCAGCTCGCCTGGAACGATCCGGATCTTGTGTGGAACACCTTGCGGAACCTGGTCAACTGGGTCGGCAATGTCTTTCTTCCGGTGTATGCAGGGGCGCAGATAGCGCTGGCGATGGTCCAATACGCCGGCGTCGGTCACTGGACGCCCGGCAACGCCTGGCTCAGGCACCTCACCGCGGCGGCTCTCTGCCTGATGGGGTCGGGCTTGCTACGCCTGGCCGAGTTCTTCGTAACGAATGGAACGGGCGGTGTCAGTTGAAGGAGGGGCGCAGATGGCGCTGAACGTGACGCAGGTGCAGAGGAACCTCAAGCAACGGGTGACGTTTATGGGGCTGGAGTTCGAGGATCTGTTCGTAGTCCTGGGGCTGGCAGCCATCACGAACATCTTAGGCCGCTTCTTGCACCGGGAGATGCTGGGCATCCCGATGAACGTGTTCCTGCAGTACGTGGTGCCGCTGCTTGCCGTCCCGTTCCTGATCCTCTTCAAGTACGGCAAGCCACGCGGCTACCTGTACGACTGCTTCGGCTATTACTCGAAGCCCCGAGTCTACTGCGGGCTGGAGTCGGACACCCTTCAGCAGGCGGAATACCTGAGAGCGGAGGAGCACGATGCCACTGACCGTGCGTGAGCACCAGGCGGCCATGCACCAGCCGGCGTTGTGCGAGCTGCTGCCGGTGCGCGATTTCCTGGACGAAGTTGCCGTCCGGACGAATGGAGCGTTTGTTGCGGGCTACGAACTGGGAGGCATGAACTCGTACTACCACGACGACGAGATGCGGAACAGGGTGAAAGCGTCGCTAGAGGGCCTGGTGCGGTCGCTGCCGGAGCGCTCGATGCGGATGCAGGTGCGGTTCGAGGTGGTGGAGGGTCTGGGCGATCTCCGGCAACGTTACAACCGCGAGCAGCGCACCGGGAACCCGGTCTTGCAGGAGCTCGACCGGATGCGCTTTGAAATGTGGGCAGAGAAGGAGCAGGCGGGGTACTATCTGCGCCCGCTGCTGCGCGTGTACTTCTGCTGGGACCCTCGCGTTCACCACGAGGCGCCGGAATTCGGCTTGAGCCTGGGCAAGAAGATCAAGGGGAGCTTCAGCCTATCGGCGGTCAAGTGCATCCAGAGAACGCGGCAGGAACACGAAGACCTGGCCTCGGAGTTCGACAGCCTGCTGTCGGGAGTGGAACAGACCCTCACAGCAACGGGCATGCAGTTCCACCGGATGAGTGATGACGAGTTGTTCCTGGAGCTCAAGCGAGCGATGAACCCCCTGCTCGAGGATCGCGTGCCGTTGCGCCGACCCGCGGAGTCTCTGGCATACCGGAGCGCGCGGGAACAGGTTGTGAACACCAACATCGAGGACGAGCAGGAGACCTACCTCAAGATCGGCGGCCTGCTGTACTCGTTCGTCTCGCTGAAGGATCTGCCCGATGCGACCTTCCCGGGCCTGCTGCGCGAGCTGATCGCGCTCGACTTCCCTCTGGCGATCAGCGCCGAGGTTACGGTGCCCGACCAGACCAAGGTCATCAACTACTACAAGGGCCGCCTGCGGCGCATGATGTCGGCGCAGAAGGACACCCACGGCGCCTACCGGGTGAACGTCGAAGCTCAGGTCGCTGAGGGCCAACTGATGCGCGTCCTCCAGGACGTGATTTCGAGTTCGCTCAAGACCTGCCGTCTGAGCATGGTCATCGCGGTGCGGACTTCGCGGCCTGTCGAGAGCCGGCGGGATTTGGAGGAGGCGCAGCGAGTGCTCGCCGACCGGCGGCAGCGGGCCTTGCACGCGGTCATGCGTATGAACGGCGCCCGCGCGCTTCAGGAGGACTTGGCCAAGCGGCGGCTGTACCTGGGGAGCTTGCCGGGACTGGCGGAAGAGAACCGCCGGGAACACGACTGCCTCACGCTGCACGCAGCAGACCTGCTTCCGGTTGAGATGCCCTGGCAGGGCACGCCGCAATCGCCTCTGATTCTGCTCGAAACGCCGTACCGGCAACTGGTTCCCTTCTCGCCGTTCGACGCCGGCTTCAGCGACGCCAACGTGCTGGTCATGGCGAAATCGGGTGGCGGCAAGACGTTCATGGTTCAGAAGCTGCTGCTGGAGCTTGGCCGCGCGAACCCGCTCATCTCGATTTTGGAGAGAGGCGACTCCTACCGGCCGCTGGTGGAGCTGATGGGCGGACGGGTGATCGAGGTCGATCTCGACGGGCATGAGGCCCTCAATCCGTGGGACCTGCCGCAGGGCGAACGGGCGCCGAGCAAAGAGAAGATCGCCTTCCTGAAGAACCTGACGCGGCACATGATCGGAGAGAGCAAGAACTCGGACTCGTCATTGTTGGATAACGTGCTCACCGAAGCGATCGGCCGGGTATACAAGCGCGTCAGCATCCGCCACGCCAACCCGATCCCGACCTTCACCGACCTGCGGGATGAGCTGACGAACTACCACGACGAAGAGAAGATGGAGCGCACGATCGACGAGGCGAAGCTGGCCGCCCTGAAGTTGCGCGAGTGGACCGGGGAAAAGGGCATCTACGCGCGGCTGTTCGACCATCACACGACGATGCGCACGGACGCCGGCTGGCTGTTCTTCAATGTAGAGGGCCTGTCATCGGACCCCAAGCTGGAGACAGCCATGAGCATGGTCATCGCGAACGCGATGTCGTCGCGGGCCTCCGGCAGGACAGGCCAGCCCTCGATCACCGTGCTCGATGAGTGCTGGTTCCTGCTGGAGTCGCCGGTGCTCGCGCCGGAGGTCGTCCAACTGTTCCGCACGGCGCGCAAGCGCAACTCGAGCGTGTGGGGCATCTCGCAAACGCTGGAGGATTTCGTCGGCACGGACTACCAGCCGAAGTTGCTCGGGCCGGGCATTGTGAAGAACGCCTCGATCAAAGTCGTGGGGCCGCAGCCGGGCGACATAAGCGCGCTGGTGAACCACCTGTTTCTGAACGACGTCGCAATCGGGGAAATCAAGCGATTCAGCGCTCCGCGCAAGGGGCGGAGCGCCGCGGCGCTGCTAGTGATCGGCGAGAAGGCGGAAACGACGCAAACGATTCGCATTGTACCGACGCCGGTCGAGTACTGGGTCTGTACAACGTTCCCGCGTGAGCGGGCGTACCGGAAGTGGTGGTTGCGGAAAAACGTGGGCCGGCCCCTGCTCGAAGCATACAAAGAGCTGGCGGAGCGGTTTCCGCTGGGCCTGGCGGCGGTCGAGCAGTTGCCGGAGGAGGTGTCCGGCTCGGTCAACGCTGCCTGGGAAGCGAAGTGAAGTGAGGAGGATGCTCGAACCATGATGCGCTGGATCTTGATCGGAATTGTGCTGAAACGTGTTGCGCAACTGCTGGCCGTTGGTCTGATCCTGTTGACGGTTGGCGCCGGTGTCGCCGAGACGGCGACGCTCTTTGAAGACTGGCCTGAGCGGGTCCCCCAGCTCTTGGAGAAGCTGCTAAACCCAGGCTACGACTTCGGCTTTCGCCGGGGCATCGGGCTGGGGAGGTGAGAAATGGATGCCCTTCGCGGTGACGGAGCAACGGCGATCCGCGCCGTAGTTGCGGGGCTGATGGCCGTAGTGTGCTTGACACGGGTGCGCCGCGTGGTAGCGCTCGCGGTCGCGACGACACTGCTGATCGCCGTGGTTACGCCTCAGCCTGTCTACGCGCAGGCCGAGGTGGGCGCCGTGGTTGCCGCAGTCATCTCGGTCCTGAACACGATCAACAACGTGATCCGGGGACTGTTCAGCGTCGCCAACAACGTCCTCAACCAGATCAACGCGGGGATGCAGGCTTTCAGAAACCTGATGGATACCGTCGTGTATCCGCAAGCGCTGATCGCCCAAGCTCGTGGCATGGTGTCTTCGATGATCGCGACATTTCGCGGTCTGCTGTCGAGCATCTTCAATATCGGCGTCGCCAGCGCGCAACTGCCGGCGCCGTCCGCGCTCGAAGGCGTGATGCGAAACCGAAGCGTGGGCGACTTCGGCGCACTGTCGCAGGCCTACGTCCAGGCCTATGGGCCGTTGCCGGCGGCGGCCAACGCGAGCCCAATGGAGCGCGATCTGATCGACATGGACGACGCAGTGGCCCAGGCGCAGCTCAAGACGCTGAAAGCGGCCGACGCAGTCTCGGATCAGACCATCGCCGCCTCGATGTTGCTGGAGGACGAGGGGCGGCAGGTGGCGCCCGGGACGGCTGACTACCTGGTCGCTGCAGGGATCATTGCTTCCGTTCAGAACCAGGCAGTGATGCAGAAGATGATCGCGGCCCAGATGCGCCAAGAGGCCGCGCGTCTGGCGCACCAGAACATGATCCGGAAGCGGAACGCCATGTTCGGGAGCCAGCTACGGAACAGTCTCAGCAACTTCATACGGAGGCGGTAATGTTCGGTATCTTGCAGCAGGTCCTGGGGTGGTGCTGGGAGCACCGGAGGGCGCTGATCGCCCTATTGCTCGTTCTGGCGCTGGTGACACCGCGCCCGGCACAAGCGCAGTTCGGGTTTCCGATCGTCGCGGTTATCGTGAGCGCGCTGAATGCCGTCAACCAGGCGCTGACGGCCGTTATCGGAGGCGCTCTCCAGATCATGAATCAGACGCTGGGCACTATCCGCGGAATTATGGACGCGGTGCAGAACCTGTTCCAGAACGTCGTGTACCCACAGGCGGCCATCAATCGCGCGCGGGGACTCGTCGGGTCGGTCATGGGCTTCTACAACCAGATCCGGGCGATCGCCCAGACACCGGTAAACAGCGCAACGCTGGCGAATCCGCGTCAGCTCGAGCAGACGGCCTTGTCTCGTGACCCAGCAAGGATCGGCAATCTCAGCGCGCAGTTCCAGGCGCTCTATCAGCCGCTCCCGCCTGCGTCGGACGCGTCGCCCCCAGCGCGGAACGTGATGGACATGAGCGACGCGGCCGCGCAGGCGGCCATGAAACGGGCCATCGCCATCGACGCCATCGCCGATCAGGAGTTGAAGGCGGCCGATCAGATGCTCGCGGAGCTGCAAACAGCGGCGCCGGGGACCGCGTCGATGATTGGCGCGCAGGGTTCGGCCTGGCTGGTGAGGTCCCACGCCTACACCCAGGCGGCGCTCGCGGATTCGATGCGGCTTCGGACGATCGACCTGGCGAATGCGGGCGCGGACATGAAGTTCAACGCTGGCTACGCGGCCAGCACGCGTCAGGACGCCGGGACGATGATGCGGCAGCGGTGAGGGGGCTCCGATGTACTTCTACTTTGAGCAGTTGTTCAGGGACGCGCTCACGGGAATCAACGGCACCACCGTTCTGCCAACAATCGTTCAGGTCGCCACCGCGATTCTGGTGGCAACCCTTCTGTTCAACGTCTACGAGGCCTTCGTGCGGGGTGGAGACGTGCGGACCCTCGGGGTTGGCGCGGTGAAGTACCTCGTCCTGGGACTGGTTCTGATGAACTACAGCAGCGTCTTTCTCGGCGTGAACACGATGTTCAACCAGGTGGCAGAGTCCATTTCGCGCGCAGGTCCCGGGGGGCTGGACGTGTTCAACAGGTTCGCCGATGACCTGGCCAACGAGGTGTCATCCAACCCGGATGTCGGTCAGAGCTTGTGGGGTTTGGTCACGGGCTCGATTGCCGGCGCACTGTCGATCGAGATGCTGCTGCTTGCCTTTGTTGTCTACGCAGTGGCCTACGCCATTTTCTGTGTCTTCTATGCTTTCTACGGCTCGGTGCTGTACGTCTGCGGACCGCTGGTGCTCGCCCTCTACCCGGCGATGAGCACAACGTCCCTGGCCCGGACCTACCTGACGAACCTGATCATCTTCCATGCCTGGGGCGTGATCTACGCGATCCTCGGTTGCCTGCTGTGGGCAATTCACCTTGGGACTGTCTCCCAGGTACTCGCGCGAAAGGATGCGGCGGGCTTTTTCGCCGGCCTTGGCGATGCGCTCCTGCTGGGTCTGGCGAGCATACTGCTGGCGCTCTGTGTTGCTCTGATCCCCTTCATCGCCCGGCGACTCGTACAAGGCGACGTCGGTAGCACGTTGTTTGCCGTTGTGGGTGCAGCGATGACCGCCGCTACCGCGGGCGCAACTGTCGCCATGAACGGGCTTGCCGCACTCGGCGGGAGCGGCGGCGGGGGAGGCGGCGGGTCTTCCGCTGCTACTGCAGGCGGATCGGCGGGTGGCAGCGGCGCTGGTCAGGGTGGAGGACCGGCACTCGGTGTGGCTAGTCAGTCCTCGCAGGCTCCGCCCCGACCGCCGGACGGCGGGGACCCTCCGGCGGCGTCAGCGGCCGCAGGCCGTAGTTCCGGCCGCAGATGGAAAACCTACACACCCATGGACGTTGCGGCAATGGCTTCATCGGGAGCGGGCGCCGCGGTGGGCTACGGGTACCGAAAGATGCGCGCCGCTTTTGGGTCCGGCGGGTCAAACGCCGACAGGGAGGACTGAGCCGTGTTCCAGCGAAGCAGATCGACAGCAGCAGCGGTTCCCGAGAAGGCCGCCTACACCAAGTACTACGAGCACGACGGGATGCTGCGCGCGTACGCCAACCGCTCCATGGTGCTGGCGATGGTATTCGGCGTGATCGCGATCACATCGCTCGGCTTTGCCGTGTATGTGCGGCTCCAGCCGCCCACGGTTATTCGGGTAGACCGAAATGGAGAAGCGACGGTGGTTGGAGCCACCGCCGGAGCGCCTCGGGGAGGCGGCCTCTTGAAGCTGCTCTCCGCCTCGGCGAACGCGGACATCGCACCGACGGACGTTGAGGGCCGCGCCATCGTGCGGAGGTTCCTCGAGACCTATTTGACCTACACTCCGACCAGCGTGGACACGCAGCTCGCGAACGCGCTCAACCTGATGACGCAGAATCTGAGGCAGTTCACGCTAGCAAAGCTCCGCGAAGACGACACCGTCGGCAGGGTGAACGAAGAGACGATCACCTCGCGGTTCAAGCTGCAGACGATCGAACCCATAGAGAAGCAGCCGTGGACGTTCGTGGCATTCGGCGTCAAAGAAGTGCACCGCGTCCAGCAGGAGGTCGAACGGACAGACCGGATCGTTGGGCGCTACACCTTGCGGCTGATCCAGGAGCGGCGGTCGGAGCGAAATCCGAGCGGCCTTCTGGTGGCCGAGTACAGAGAGGAGCAGATGGTGGGCGAGAAGGATTTCAGCTTGCAACAGAAGAGCGGTTTGCTCGAAGCACGGTAGCGAGGAAGGAGGGGGAGCTTGGCAACGGTAACGGAAATCGATCAGGCGGCGGAGGCAAAAACCACGCCACGCCGCGCGCCTGGGAGCGGCAAGAAACGCTCGGCGAGCCGCGTCGACGGAGTTCCTGTCTCGCGGTTCTTTCTGGGAACGGCCGATGGCGGGGCGCCCGCACTGGAACGCGAAGTCGAGAGCGAGAAGGAAGCGATGCTCGAGTCGTTCAAGACGGGTCGGAACTACTTCGTGGTGTCCGAGTGGAAGGCGGTACCGGACCTGTCGAAGAAAACCCCGCAGATTCGCAGCGAACTGGTGGTCCGGGAGGCTCGCGCCAGCGGACCGGCGCCGCGTGGTGCAGGCGGATCGCGGAGCGTAGCGCCAGCACAAGTTTCGTAGAACGCAGACGTTGAACTGTGATTGCCACCCTGGGGCTTTGTTCCGGGGATGCACCGGTCGGGGGCTGAGGCGAGTCCTGCCAAGTGCAGTTTTCTGGCAGGACTCGCTCTGGGCTTCCGGCAGGGGAACCTCCTTTCGCAGTTGGTTAGGCGAAAGGAGGAAACAGCGGCGCATTGTTTGTGTCGCTGATGGTTACCGTACCGGCACGCCGGTGCGGTTTGAAGCTCAGGATCATCTGGCAGCAAGCCCGACGTTCCTGAGAAACGAGTAACGACAATCCGGCCCGGCTCACTCTCGAGCCTGGGCCGAATGGAACTCCGCAAGGAGATCTTTTCGGCAACAGGCAGGGGGAGCCGCCCGGAAGGGCCGTCTCCGCGCTGTCTGTTGCTGCCAACAGACAGTTCATAGGAGAAAGCCCGTGTTACCACAGAGAGTCGTTACGAAGAACGCCCTGCGAGTCATGGCGTTGGAGATCGATGAGAACGGCCAGTTGAAGAAGAAAGTGATGGAACTGGATCGCGAGAGTCAACTCGAAAACACGTTGCTTGAGGCCCTGTATCCAGAGATCCGGGTAGCAACGGTGGATGTGCCACGCCAGCAATTGGATCTGTACCAGCAGGCGCGGGTCGAGCAGGCGCTGGCAAGGCTGTCCTGCGATGGAGTTGCTTATCGCCTGATCGGCGCCTCCGGTTCCGCCAAGAACGGGAAGTACTACGCGGTCGATGCGGCGCATGAAAAGGCCGTCGCGGAGCGCTTCCGGTACTGGCCCGAGGCGGCCATGGCGTACTTCGGGATACTCGTCTCGCCCTGCCGGGTGCGGATCGAGATTCCCGAGGCGCGGATCATGGTGGTCGAGGATCACGAACTGGGCACGAACGACTGCCGCGGATGGCTTCGGCGTTCGCTGTTCGAGCGTCTGAACCTGCCGGGCGGCCGCTTCTGCCAGTTCCGGCTGGCGTTTGGTTCGACGCAGACGAAAGGCTCGTTCAAGGTGATGGAGGACGATGCCGCCGATGCCCTATCGGTGGACATCATCTTGCCGAAGTCGAGCGTGAAACCCGAGTACAAGGGGCCGTCGGTGCTCCGGCAGGTCCTGTGCGGGCTGAAGGGAGTCGATGCACGTGTCTTCCAAGGCCCGGCGGCGCTCGGCATTCGCGAAATCTCCCGCTCGTTGGAATTCCGATCAAGCTACACGCTGGCGCAACACGCGCCCATGGAGTCGATCGAGACTGAGATCATCCCGTTCGCACTCGACCAGGTGCGCAGGGTGACTGAAGCGGCGCGGGAAAACAACTTCGAGGAACTGCTCCACTTGCTCGGGACCTCGGAATCGCAGCGCGCCCTGGAAGAACTGTCTTCCGATGGCTGCGACGGAGGTTCTGGCGAGGCGGAGTACACCAGCGAAGAGAACACGATCATCGAGGCGGTGCTGAAGGCGGACCCCACCGGGTTCTTCCTGAAGCATCCACATGTGAACAGTCACCTCCAGCGCCGCCTGGCGAAGTGGGCCTACAAGGTCTGCACCGCAGGCGGGTTCACGCTACCGGCGTTTGCGCTGGCCGATGACGGGTTCCTTTTCCTCCATGACGGTAAGGTCTGGTCCGGATCGGACTGGATTCCGCAGGACCACGCGATCGCGCCGCTGGCGTGTGAGCGGTTTTTGTTGGTCCGCTACCCGATCCGGACGAAACGCGACCTGTTGCCGATCCGCAACCTCCGCACTTCGGGAACCGTCGAGCATCTCGCCGCGTACCTGAGCTCCCAGGGCTGTTCGCTCGATGAGCGCGCGATTCTGGACCAGGTGGTGGCGCAGCAGGTGACGCTCGATGGAACGCTCACCATGCACTCGCGGACTGCGAAGAAGAACGGAGGAGACTACGACTTCGACTGGGTCTCGTGCATCGACGAGAGCCGCTTCCCGCGCTTTGTGGAAGACCGGTTCTCGCTTCGAGACGAAGGGACAAACCAGAAAAACAAGCTGCAGAAGAGACAGAGTCCCTGGTGGAACCTGCCCCAGGTGGCGATGCGGGCCAAGGGGAACTCGATTGGGCGCATTACCGACCTGATCACCTCCTGCCTGGCGGAAGGCCGTCAGGACTTGGCCGATCGTCTCGCGCTGGAACTCCAAGCGGCGCTCGATGCCCTGAAGCACGGGGTAGAGCCCGACGAGGAGATCATCCGCGGCATCCGCAAGCAGGTGACGCCGGCCCGATGGTTGAAGCTGAAACGAGTGCGCCAGATTCGGGATCTGCCGCTGACGATCGAGGTCGCCAGGACAGACCGCATTGGCGCGCTCTATAACATTCTGCGCAAGGAGATCGACGAGTTCTTCTCCGACACGCTGCCTTTGGAAGCATTCCGCGGGGTGATCTCGACGGACGCTGTCGTCACTCGCGAGATGCACGACGAGGCGCGCATGGTCTCACGCATTTACGCCGCGAACATGCAGCGTATGAGCGAGATCCGGGAAGGCTACGAGCGGGCACTGAGAGAGTCCCAAACGGCGCTGGACAACGCGCCGAGGGACTACGCAAGCCGCAAGGGGTTGATCTCGAAGCGGAGTCAGGCCCAGGCCGCGCTCTACTTTTACGAGGAGCGCCACCGCAAGGAGCTGAAAGCGATGATCGGCTTCGTGCGGAAGTGGGCCGAACGGAAACGGGACAACAGGTTGGGCTATCTCCAGGCTCTGCACGAGATCGCGTGCCGGGGCAAGGGACGAGGCTCGATCGTGTTTTATGCGTTTCCGCAAGAGCTCGTCAACCAGATTGTGGAACGTACCGGCGGCCGACCGGTCACGGTGACGGTTCCCGAGATGGTGGATGGCGAGCTGGTGATCGACGCGGAAGGACGGGTCTTTCTCGTCGACCAGGTAGCTCAGAACGGCGACCAGGCAACAGAGCGGCAGATCTTCCTGATGCAAGTCACGGAGGACGGCCGCGTTCTGATGGACTACGGGCGCAACGGGAAGCCGGTGGAGCGGGAACGTATCCACCCCTTCGCCGTGAAACCCGGACGGAGCGAGGCGCGCGACGGGAGGATCGTCTTCCCGGAAACGCAGCAACGCCCGCACGTGCCGCCGAGCAGGAGCTACTTGAACTGAAACCTCGCCAGGGGCTTCCGGTTCCGACCGGGGCCCCTGGTCCTTTCCGACAGGATCGAAGGAGAACAAGAGCGATGACACGTTGGCTCGTAGTGGGCTTGGCCGCGGCGCTCGCGGCCTACGGCCAGAAGATTGAGACGCAGAAGGCGAACCGCACGCGGATTACGCGCGTCGAAACCTCTCTGAATCACCTGACGGTGATCGAGGTCGGCGATTCGGTGGAGCAGGTGGCGACTGGCAGCACGAGCTTTAAGGTCGAGTGGCGTGGGAACAGGGTGTTCGTGCAGCCGCTCGAGCCGGACGCGGCGACGAACCTGTTCATATGGACTCGGTCGAGCCGGTTGAGTTACGAACTCGTGCCGGCGGGCAGTGTTGAGAAGATGCACTTCGCCATTGACGAAGAGCCGACCATAACGGCGGTGGCCGCGGCGCCGCCGGCGCCAGCCCCCGAGAAGCCGCCGATCCCGAGCGAAATGTTGTACAGGAGCCAGCCAGTGAGATTGGTGGGGACGCCTGGACAGCGATCGAGCGTCGACGTGCTGCTACGCGACCTCTATGAAAAGGACGGCAGGGTCTACCTGCGCTACGCCATTCGCAACGCGGGAACCGGGACCTACGAACCGCGAGATCCCGCCATCGTGCGATTGAAATCCCCTCGCGCCACGCAGACTCTGTACGGGATGCACCGGACGCAGCTTGCTGACAACCTGGCCAGGCGGATCGTGGCCAAGGGGAGCGAGAGCTTACACGTCGTGCATTCGGAGATCGAAGGGTCAGTGATTCCACCGGGACAACTGGCGGTGGGCTTCCTGGCCTTTGACGCGCCTCAATCGGAAAGGCCGACGGTGCTGCAACTGACGTTCCCTATGGATCGAGGCTGGACGGTGACCGCGACCATGGTTCTGTGAGGGTCCACATGGAAGGCGCAGCACCCGCGACAGCCGAGGAGATGCGCAAGGTACTCCGAGGACGGCGACGTGGCAGCGTCCAAACCTCGCCCGGCCCGCACACGACTGAAGAGATGCTCGCAGCGTTTCGGAGCAAGCTCGATGCTCGGGGCGAGCGTGGCATTGTGAATCTCTTCAAGAATCTGGTACTGGAGCCGCGCAACCCGTTCGAGCCGAGCCGGCCGCGGGCGCCGAGACGTGAAGTGGTTGCGGTAGGCGCGCTCGTTGCGGTGTTGATCGTCGCTGTGGTCTGGTTCAACCTTCAGCCGCTGAGGTGAATGCTGTGGCATCTCCTTCCTCTGGTCTGTCATCTCCCCGGCCGTACTGCCGGCCGCCGCTGTTTGGCTCCACCGCCCTGGCTCTTACGGTCGTCACGTTCTTAGTGCTCGGTTTGGTGCTGTACCTTGCGACAGCGCGCTACCATTTCACACCGCCTCAGGTGCTTGAGTTCTCGATCTACCTCATCGTCGGCGCGTTGGGGATACCGGGCCTGTCGCTGTACTTTCTCCTCACCCGCCGTTCTCGCAAGGAACAGACGGAGCCACACCCGCCGTTTGTCGTCAGCCGCCGCCGTGACGCCGCTGCACTGGCGCGCGCCTGGAAACAGAATGCCGTGGTACTCGGCTACAACATTCACGGCGAGCCGTGGCTGTGGCCGGACAAGGTCCGGGTGATGCAAGGGATCGTGCTGGGGCAGACCGGCTCAGGAAAGACGACTCTGCTGAAGAACATCATCACGCAGGATTTTGAGCGCCGTGTCGGGCCGCCGGAGAACCGGCGCAAGATCCCGATGGTGATCTTCGATGGGAAGGGCGACCTGGAATTCTTTTACGACCTCCTGCCGCACATCCACCGCGCCGGCCGCCTCGGAGATCTGCGCCTGCTCAATCCGGCGCGCCCCGAGGTCTCGTGTCTCTACAACCCGTTCCACAGCGGCGATGACAACTACATGGCGCAGGTGAACATGGTGTTCGGCAGCTTCAACCTTCACGACGAGTTCTTCGCCAAACACCAGTTGAACTACCTGGCCGACATCGTCCGCGTCCTGCACTACACCGGACTGAGTTTCAACTTCTACGACGTGATCGTGATGGCGCTCGATACCGAGGTGCTCCACGAGCAGATCGACAAGGCCCGCCGGCGATTGCAGCAGGATCCCGACATCAGCCTGCAACGCCGGCTGAACTTCGAGATGTCGGTGCGCAACCTCCTGCAATCGCTCGAAGACCGGGAACGCGTGCCGAAGATTCAAGGTCTGCTCAACGAGTGCATGACGTTCCTCGACGACGAGCTGTCGGTGATCACCGGCCCGTACGATCACCTGCTGTCGATCGACGAGGTGATTGAGAAGGAGTTGATCCTGTTTGTCACCCTCAACATCAACAAGAACACCGAGCCTGTGCGCGCACTGGGGAAGATGTTGCTCCAGAATCTGCAACTGGTGGTTGGCAAGCGCTACGAGAGCGAGGCGGAGCGCAAGCGGACCAACAAACCGCTATTCAGCGTTGTGCTCGACGAGTTCGCCCCATTCGGATACCAGAACTTCAGCCAAATTCTGAACACGGCGCGAGGGACGAACACGGCGTTCCTGTTTTCGATGCAAAGCCTGCCGCAGTTGCTCCGTGTGGGACGTGGCTTCAAGGAGGATGTGACCTCAACACCGAACACGACCATCGCGTTGCGAACTCGCGACGAGGAGACCGCGCGCTTCTTCATCCGCGCGTCCGCCGAGCAGCCGGTGAAGAAGAAGACGTTCACGCTGTGGCGGGAAGAGATTCTTGGCTACGAGCGATTCGAAAAGGGTTCCACCGCCACCGAGCGCGAGGAGAAGGAGTATCGTGTGCCGGAGCGCGAGGTGAAGAACCTCGGCAAGGGACAGATGCAGGTGCTCATGACAGACGACACCCAAGGGACGCTGCACACGCACCTGCACGTCCGCCCGCCGACTGACATCGCGGTGCCTGGCCTCGAGTGGGAACTGTTGCCGCGAATCCGGCATTCGAGGGAGGACTCCCGCGGCGCCGACTTGCGGTTCAAGGATCCTCAATTGGCGTCGCGCTACGGTCGGCGGTTTTCAGGAGGGATGAGAGGATGAAGCGCGCGTACTGTCTGTTGATTCTCGTGCTCGGAATGACGCCGGCGCAGACGCTCGACACGGGTTCAGATCCGGCGCGCGCGACGCAACAAACGCAGCCCGGAGCGCCGGCACCCGCCGCTTCGAATGGTGTAGCACGCTACTCGCCCTACGCCGCGGCCGGAGGGTACGACCGGCACCGCGAAACGTTCTGGGATTTCTGGTCCCGCCAGTTCAACCCGCGCAACATCAACTACGGCACCTGGCTCGAACAGCGTCGCCGCGCGTTTCTCGATCAGGCCGGCGCAAATCCGTACTTCTGGTTCAGCTTTTGGGCACTGGCCGCCATTTGTTTCCTGCTGTTGTGGCTTGCCAAGGAGCGAATTGATCGCAAGAGCACCGAGTGGGAAGCAGCGTCGTCGATGGCGGACTTGGCGAATTACGCGGAGTTCTGCAAGCGGAATGCGATGGAAGCGATCCGGGAGCACAACGAGCACGTAGAGGTGTGCAACCGCGTCATTGAATCCGCCGAGACAGGCCGTCCCGTCACGCCCGGCGCCAGCGGGCCACAGTGGAAAGCCGAAATGGAAGCGCTGCGAGAGAAAGCGGAGACGATGGAGGCGGCGAACGCGCGGTTGAAGGCGCAGTTGGAGGCGAAGGAGGCGAGTCTAACGGCATTGTCGGCGCGCGTAGACGAACTGGCGCGCCTCCAGGACGGAAAGCCGAACGGCGCGAACTCGAACTCCAGTCCGAATTTGGACCTGGTTGCGCGTGTCAATCGGCTGACCGCGGAGCTTGAGGCCCTGCGCGACGAGAACAAGCGGCTCAAACGGATGAACCACGATGTGAGTCGCAGCGGGTGACGATGTATGCGTTACCGCAAGGGTTCCATTGAACTGAATCCCGACTACGACGAGGAGATGCTGTGTCTCGCACTTCGCGCCGGCTTCATCTCCGACGCACAACTCCGGCGGTTTCTCGAGTCGAGCGGGCGCGGATTGCCGCAGCGATCGTTCAACTGGAGATTGCAGCGGCTTACCGAGCACGGTCTGCTTCAGCGGCATGAGATCTCGGTGATTGGGCGTGCGACGGTGTACTCGATCGCCGCGCTCGGCGTTGCGCACCTGATGGGACGTGGCGAGCACTACGCCGGCGCGCTCCGTCCGGAACAGGTGGACAGCGGCAACGCCATCCTGCATGCGCTCGATCTGAATGACATTCACCTTTGCCTGATCGAGACCGGCACGCTTGTGGAGTGGAAGTCCGAAACCGAGATCCGTTCCCGCAACGCCTTCACGACTTTCGGCTATGCGAAGGACTACGACGCAATCGTGACCGTCGGAGGGAACGGGTGTCAGGCCGAGTTCGCGCTGGAGTACGAGCGCACAGCGAAGTCCGCGCGGAAGTACCGCCGGATTCGGCGCGAGATCGAGTCCGAGATCCTCGTTGCACAGTTCGTGTACCTGGCGTCGAACTACCACCTGCTGAATTTCATCACGCAGTTCTTTGAAGGTTCGCGCAGGCTGATCCACTTCGGCCTGCTCGACGACTTTCGCCAACAGCGCCTTGGGATGCGGATGATCGATTGCACACGGACGCACAGCGCCCGGCTGAGCGACGTTCTGCAGATTGCTGCGCCCGAAGGGGCGCGATCGTGATCGCCCATTGCATGCCTGAAATGGCCGCATTGGCTGCCTGAAACCGCTCCATTGCCTGCCGATTGGCTGCCTTTTGTCTGCCAGCACCCCTGGCTATCTGGCTGCTGCTCAATGGGATGCGCTTTGACTACCCCGGAGGGTGGTGTGATGTCGTTGGTTGGGAGGTCGAGGAGGCGAGGCTCAGCGGGTTGCGAGCTGGGGTAGTGCGACGTCGGGGCTGGGTGTTGTCAGTGACGAATTCGCTGGCGGGCTTGAGGATGAGCAGGGTCCGTAGTACGGGGGATCGTGGTGAAGGAGCGGAGGGATGGAAGGCTTTGGAAGAAGAGGTGAGTTTGGTAGTTGCGGTCCGAGGATCCGAACCCCGGAAGGGGCGAAAGCCCGTTCGGCAGTGGGTCAGTTTCCGAGTTTCCGAACAACCCGATTACGGCGCGCCGCCACGCTGTCGCACCTACCGAGCGGTGTTACCTGAATTATGCACGGATCGAGGGCGCTTGGCACGGTTGACGTGTTGCTCTGACCCTGTTTTGGCTGCTCCCTTTGCTGCTCCGATCTGTCTGGACTGACCTCCTCCCTGTAACTCGTTGCT
>Ga0187886_1001409_pt1 | contig 21941 bp, 22 predicted proteins | sample June2016WEW_20_1_FD_133001 | JGI IMG/M metagenome (GOLD analysis project Ga0187886, IMG submission 133001) | Peatland microbial communities from SPRUCE experiment site at the Marcell Experimental Forest, Minnesota, USA - June2016WEW_20_150 | ecosystem: Environmental > Terrestrial > Soil >... | reverse complement strand
TCACGAGTTCCCATGCTTCTTCTCTCTTCATGATCCGATCTCCTTTCGCCCTATTTTTTGGGGCCCTCTTTTTTGGGGACCGCGGCCGCCTTGGGCGGTTGGCTTTTCAAGACGACGATGGCCCCCTTGGAAGTCTCGGGATTGAAAGTGCCGATCCACAGATACCCCCCGATGTAAACCGGCTCGGATTTGTGCGCGTCGTCCGCATTAAAAATTCCCACCGGCTCTCCGTTCTCCTTCCGGTAAACGACCAGAGTCGAAGACGAGAGGGAGGCCGCGATCTGCTCACCGACGATCGCCGGCTTGAACGATGTCCGCGCCGTCAGAATGCGCCACCAATCCAGATTTCCGTTTTCTTTATTCAAACCAAAGAGGGTCCTGTTCGAGGTCGCGAAATAAATCCGCTCGTCGTCGGTCACCGGAAGCGCCGTCAACGAGCCTGTTCTTATCTTCCAGAGAATCCTTTTCGAGGCCAGAGCCAGGCAAATAAACGTGCCGTTGTCCAGCGTGAAATACAATTTGTTCGCGTCCACAAAGAGCGGTCCGGCAAAGGAGCCTCCGATTTCGAACGTCGAACCCAGTTGCCCGAACGCCGTGAGGAAACGGATCTTCCCTCCGGCCGTCCCGATCAGGATCTGGTGATTCCAAAACACGGGCCCGGTCTGAATGGCCTCCCCTGCGGTGAAACGCCAGTCCTCGTTTCCGGATGCGGCATCGAGCGCGATCAAGCTCGCGTCAGCGATCGTGAAAAACAATTTATCCGCGTTTTGGACGACCTCGCTCGTTATCGCTTCGGCGAGCTTCTTTTCCCACAGCGATTTTCCTTCCGCCGAAAGGCAGGTCAGTCTATTCTCCTTGTCGGCCAGGACGATTCGGCCCGAGCCGACCGAAGGGAACGAAACGACGGGCGCTTTCGCCGCGAATTTCCAAGCGATCTTCTTTGAGTTGGCATCCACGGCATAAACCCATCCCTTTTTCGTGGCGGCATAGACTCGGGCACCGTCGGTTCGCAGACCGTCGCTGATCTCGCCGTCGATCTCCAGCCGGGAATCCTCAAGAAGGGGAAAAGTCAGATTCAAGGGCGCCGGTTTTTTGTGAAAAACGAGAGAACAGGACACCAGGGCCAGGATGCCGGCGGAGGCGAGGATGAGACGGACGATGGTTTTCATGGATTCGATTTTCCCATCATAGCACGATTCGATTTTCGGGCTCAATCTTTGCACGCGCCCGCGAAAATGATATGATCTTTCAAGACAAATCATGGTCAATTACATTTTGCTTTACAAGATCAAGAAAAAAGTGAAGGCGATCTTGAAGGACCAGATCGCCATGGGAGAGCTCGCCACGACACCCAGCTCCTGCGTGGACTGCCTGGCGACCGACTTGAGCTGGGAAATGTACTACATCATGAAGGATAAGGACGAAGCCTAATCACTCCGGCTTCGTTTTTTTCTCCTCCCGGATCCTGGCCTTCATCGATTCCCACCAAGCGATGCGCTTCTTGATGTCTTTTTCAAAGCCCATGGCCCCAGGCTCATAAAATATTTTCCCGCGGAGCCGCTCCGGGAGCGTCTCCATGTCCGTCGTCCCGAATTCGAAGTCATGGGCATAGGCATAGTCCTTCCCATAGCCGATGTCTTTCATCAGCCCGGTGACCGGGTTCCGGATCTGAAGAGGCACGGGTTCATAAGGGTTCTGCTCGACATCCTTCGTGACCATGGTGAAAGCGGAATAGACCCGGTTGCTCTTGGGCGCCGAGCCAAGATAGATCACGGCCTCGGCGATCGCCAGCTCGCCTTCGGGCGTTCCAAGGAAATCATAGGCTTCTTTGGCGTGGAGCGTTACGGCCAGGGCCTGGGGGTCGGCCAGGCCGATATCTTCGGAAGCGAAGCGGACCAGCCGGCGGGCAATATAGAGAGGGTCTTCCCCGGCCGCCAGCATGCGCGCCAGCCAGTATAGCGCAGCGTTCACATCGCTGTTGCGCAGGCTTTTGTGAAGGGCGGAGATGAGGTTGAAGTGCTCTTCTCCGTCTTTATCGTAAAGGAGCGTCCGTTTCTGAAGGGCTTCCTGGACGTCATCGGCCGTCATCGTCGAGCCCCGGGCCAGGTTCGCCGCGATCTCGAGCGTGTTGAGCGCCCGTCGCGCGTCCCCGTTGGCGAAATCGACGATCATCTGCTTGGCCTGCGGATCAAGGGTCAACCGCCGCTCACCCAAGCCGTGGGCCTCGTCCAGAAGGGCGTCGTCCATGATCTTGGCCAGGGCTTCCGCGGACAGCGCGTTGAGCACGAGGACCTTGGTCCGCGAGAGAAGCGCCGCGATCACTTCGAAGGAAGGATTTTCAGTGGTCGAGCCGAAAAGAACGATGTCGCCTCTTTCGACGTAGGGCAAGAACGCCCCTTGTTGGGCCTTGTTGAAGCGATGAATCTCGTCGATGAAGATGATCATCGGCTTGCCGTACATTTTTTTATGGCTTTCCGCCCGGACCATGACCTCTTTGACTTCCTTGATTCCGGAAAGGACCGCGCTGAAAAACGTCGAGGGCAGATCGAAATGCTTGGCCAACATGTAGGCCAGGGTAGTTTTGCCGGAGCCCGGCGGCCCCCAGAAGATCAATGAAACGAGGCTATTCGTCTCGATGAGCTGGGCCAGGATCTTCCCTTTCCCCAGCAGATGATCCTGCCCGTAAAGACGGTCAAAGCCCTTGGGCCGCATCCGCTCGGCCAGGGGGACTGTTTTTTCGCCCGCATCCATGAGCCAATTATATCAAAACGACTCGGGAGATTATATGTCGCGCAAAACTCGTCACGGACGCGTTGCCGAGCCATGACTATCCCCATTCTCGATTGTATCTTCAATGCGTCCAGAGCCCGATCGCTTTTCTTGACCTTTCGATTTCGTCATGCTATTTTAGCCCATGTCGTTGGCAGGGCCTCATGAACACTCCGAAAACCCAAAATAAGCTTTTTTACAAGATCGAGGAAGTCAGCCGCCTTGTCAAACTCGATAAAGAGACCATCGAGCATTGGGAAAAGGAGTTTCCTTTCCTGCAACCCGCGACGACGGGGAACGGGCAGAAAATTTTCCGGGTCAAAGACGTCGAAATGATCCAGCGGATCAAGGATCTCCTGGATCAGAAAAGCGTCACACTGGCCGGCGCCCGACGCAGGATCGAGGAGGAATTCGGCCTCAAGCCGACGCCGCCCGTCCATCCGGAACGGCTCGTCAAAACCCTCCGGCAGGTCCGCGACCAGCTCCAGGATCTCGCCCAATCTCTTGAGAATCGCCCCAAAAAAACCTGAATACTTTTTCTTATTTCTGGTATAATTCGCTCCCCTTAGTCGGGACGTGGCGCAGCCTGGTAGCGCACATGCTTGGGGTGCATGGGGTCGTCGGTTCAAATCCGACCGTCCCGACCATTTTTTCCCCGAAGTCATCAGCAGAAGGAGAAGCGGCCATGAGAATCGGAGTATGCGGTATTGCCTGCGAAAAATGCCCGCGGATGATCCGGAAAAAATGTCCCAGCGGGGAAACGGGTTGCCTCCCCAAGGACAATAAATTCTGCAAGATCGCGACCTGCGCGTTCAAAAAGGGAGTCCGCCTTTGCTTCGAATGCGCCGATTTCCCCTGCGAGACCACCAAGAGCGGGCCGATCAGCTTCGGCTATTGCCAGTATATTTCTGAAAAGGAATAGACACGGAAACGAAAAACCCATGACGCCGAAACCTCTTATCCTCCTGACCAACGACGACGGCTTTTTCGCCGAAGGGATTCAGGCGCTTTACCGCGGCTTGAAGGACTTGGGCCGGCTGTTCATCGTCGCGCCCGATAGGGAAAAAAGCGCGAGCTCCCTCGCCCTGTCCCTGCGCCAGCCTCTGCGCGTCCAGAGGATCAAATCCAACGTCTATGCCGTGGACGGCACGCCCGCCGATTGCATCTATCTGGCCATGAAGAAGTTTCTTCCCCGCGCGCCGGACCTCATCGTCTCCGGGATGAACCCCGGCCCGAATCTCGGCCAGCAGGACGTCTCCTATTCGGGCACGGTCTCGGCGGCCGTCCAGGGAACGTTTTTCCAGGTTCCTTCGGTCGCCGTCTCGCTCATCGCCGACCGGGACGGCGATTTCCATTTCCGCGAAGCGGCGAAGATCGTCTATCGGATCGCGAAATACCTTCTTGACCGCAAGCTTCCCGATGGGATCACCCTCAATATCAATATTCCTCCTCCCCCGTTCAGAGGTCTGAAGATCACCAAGGTCGGCATCAAGCGCTATGATCCGGAGATCATCGAAAAGAAGGATCCCCGGGAGAATTCCTACTACTGGATCGGCCGCGGCAACCCGACCGTCATTGAAGACGATGAGACCGACGTCAAGGCCGCCCAGGAAGGGACCATCACGATCTCTCCGCTCCGGATTGACCTGACGGATTACGAGGCCATGCGGCTGCCGCTTATGAAAAAGCTGGCGCTGTCCCTGAAGCCCGGAAAAAAACCTTAGTCTTTCTTTTTTCTGTGCTTGAAAAATTCCCAGACGGCCGGAACGAGCGAAATCAAGATGATGACGATGATGACGACGGAGAAATTGTTCTCGACGAAGGGGAGGCTGCCGAAGAAATATCCCCCGAACGTGAACAGGGCGACCCAGCCGATGCCGCCGACGACATTGTAGCTGATGAATTTCCCATAGGACATCTTGCCGATGCCCGCAACGAAGGGCGCGAAGGTCCGGATGATGGGCACAAAGCGGGCGATGATGATCGTCTCGGCCCCGTATTTCTCATAAAAATCATGCGTCCGGTCGAGATATTCCTTCTTGAAGAAGCGCGTTTTTTCCTTATGGAAGATTTTGGGTCCGGCGAGCTTGCCGATCCAGTAGTTGACAGTATCGCCCAGGACGGCTGCGGCGGCCAGGATGAGGAAAAGCCAGCCGATTTTAAGGATGCCCTTGGCGGCCAGCGTGCCGGCCGCGAAAATCAGCGAATCACCGGGCAAAAAAGGCGTGACAACCAAGCCGGTCTCGCAAAAGATGACGACGAAAAGGCCCACGTAAAGCCAGGGAACATGGGGAATGATATACTGGGCCAGGAATTCTTTGTCTTTCAGGAACTTATCCAGGTGAAGGATGATGTCGAAGATTTTCGGCTGGACTGTCAAGGTCTCTCCTTTTCGCGCCTGAAGCCGGATTATACTGACGGCCGGACATCTGTCAAGAATGGCGACAAATTTGCTAAAATGGGAACGGCCCATCATGAACAAGAAGATCGCGCGCATCGAACGGGCTCTCGACGCCCTCGAGCCGCTCGAAGCGAACTGCACGCTCTGCCCGCGCGCATGCCGGGTCGACCGGAGAAAGGACCGCTCCGGTATCTGCCAGAGTGGGTCCGCGGCCGGCGTATCCGCCGCGCTTCTCCATTACGGCGAGGAGCCCGTCTTAAGCGGACACCATGATTGCGCCGCCGAAGCCAAGCCGGGCGGCGGGAGGCCGCGAGGCTCGGGAACGGTCTTTTTCACGGGATGCAACCTCAAGTGCCTGTTCTGCCAGAATTATCAGATCAGCTGGCACGCTCAAGGCCCGATTGTGGATGATAAAGAGCTCGCGGCTCTGATGCTCGGCCTTCAGGATCAGGGCGCCTATAATATCAACCTTGTCTCCCCGACCCATCTCATCCTGCCCATATTGAGGGCCTTGAAAATCGCCTGCTCGAAAGGGCTCGCCATCCCCCTCGTCTACAACTCCAACGGGTATGAAAAGATCGAGGTCGTCGAGAAACTCGCCGGCATCGTGGATATCTACCTGCCCGACCTGAAATATTTTTCGTCGCGCGTGTCGCAAAAGTATTCCGGAGCCGGCGACTATTTCGAGAACGCCGGCCTCGCCATTCAGGAGATGTTCGTCCAGCAGCCGGAGCTTGTCCTCGACGAGCAAGATACGGCGCGGCGAGGACTCATCATCAGACACCTGATTCTGCCCGGACAAACCGACGACTCGCTGGCGATTCTGGATTGGATCGCGAAAAATCTTCCTTTGACGATATCGCTGAGCCTGATGAGTCAGTACCGGCCTTCGTTCCGCGCCCCCGACGACATTCGAAGACCTTTATCCGGAGAGGAATATCGGGCCGTTGTGTCGAGGGCCCGACAGCTGGGGTTCGAAAATCTTTTTCTCCAGCCCGAGCTCTTCGGGCCGGACGACCATCTCGTTCCGGATTTTAACCGGGCCGAGCCTTTCCGTTGGAAAAAATGAGAAATCCTTCCCTCGGGCCGGCGTTCCGCGCCTGTCGGCGAGATTTCTACAATTTCGGCTTTTTACCCGGCGTGGCCGCCGCCTGCTTCGGCAGCTGGCTTTCGGTAAAACCGAGGGCCAGGGCGATCTCGCGCAGCTTGGCCTGGATGAGTTGAAGATTTTCCGGACCCATTCTCAGAAGGTGCTTTTGAGCCGGGCTCAGGTCTTCGAGGTTCGGATCCGTCATGGCGTAGCTGGCGATCTTTTTTTCGAGGACGATCGGCGCATCCACGACGGGAGTCTTGAGGATTTCGACGATCGCCCGCAACAGCGTCTGATGGAAATCGCCCTTGGGATATCCGAGCTCGCGATAGGCTTGTTGGAAAAGCGGTTTGAAGCCCCCGTAGAAACGGGCGCAATTCGAGGTGCTCACCGAGTCGAACACGTCGGCGACGCCGTTATAACGGTCATAATCGGCCGGATCGAGAAGCGTTTGGCCGTTTTTAACCACCGTTTTGAATTCCCCGCTCAAGGCAAAGAAATCCATCTGGGGCCGCGGGCTTTGACCGTTGGCGATATTATCCACGGCGGCCGTGAATTTTCGGACGAGTTCTTTCGTCTTCAGCCATTGGGCAAACGTCGGGTTTGAAGACAAGTCCGCGACAAGATTCCGGACGGCCTCATCGCTTTTCTCCAAATTCATCGAAAGGGCCGCCAAGTCCTTGGTCTCCTTCGCCGCCACCTCTTCGCTTGCCGGTTTTTGCGTCTGGAGCGTCGGTTCGGGAATCCCTTTGGCTTTCCCTTTCCCGGCGATGAAAAAATAATACGCGGCGACGGCGACAATCAGAATAAAAACGATGATGATGCCGGTCCGGATGATCTTCTTGTTTTCGTCCATGGGATCTCCTATTCCGCCGTTCACTTGGCCTTGTTCAGGCGGATGAAACCGTCAAGGGCCGTCAAGGACATTGAGGCCGCTTCCGTTTTTCCGATCCGGGCGCTCACTTTTTTGGCCGGAAGGGTCTGGCCGAGGTCAAAATCGGAAGATATCGTCCCTTGGGCCGCCGTCGCGTCGAGCCGGACATCGACGTCGGGCTGGAGGAGGAGCGTGATCGGACCTTCTTTCACCGTGATCTTGACGTCATCCTCCGGCCGTAGGTCGAGAAGTTCGGCTTCGACCGATCCCTCTCCCAGCAAAAGGTCGAGAGGACCGGAAAAATTTTCGATGGTGATATCCCCTTTTTCAAGGTCGACCTTGACTTTGCCATAGAGATCGGCGATCACAATGTCGCCGTCCTTGTTCCGCACGTCTTGAAGGTTCACGGAACGAGGGACGTTGAGATAATAATGCACAGACCGAAGCGTGTCTTCATGCGTCGAAAGGCGTGTCTTGATCTTAAGGATATTCTCGCTCATATCGACGTCCACTCCGAACGGGGTCGATCTCCGGCCGTAAAGCCGGCTCTGCCACCCGACCGTCGGGCCCCAATCCTCCTCCGCGGTGATCTCCACTTCATTCTTGTCCCAGCCGCGGATCTCGATATCGCCGGACGCGTTTTCCAGCGAGATCGTCCCCCCGGGTTCCATGGCGACCACGCGGTGGAACTCATGCCGCGGCGGGTAGGATCCGGATTCGGGCATAAAGTAAGGAATCAGGCAGGCCGAGGACATGAGAACGACGATCGCGGCGATGATCCCCATTCCAACCGATTTCTTCATGTGACCTCTCCTTCGGATCGCGGGGAAAGAAGATGATCCCTCGATCCGTCGTCCGCAACGGCGTATTTTGAAAATAGCGCAGACGTCCGATCTTGTCAAGGCGCGAGTTTTTTCCTTCCGGCGGCGCGGAAAAATGTCTTCTCCTTCTTGATGCAGCCCCTGTTGACCTCCTAAAATGCGATGGCTTTTTGGCGAAAACCCTGATATACATACGCTCGGTAATTATCTGCCGACAGGGAAAAGAAAGTTCTGTATAATCTTTGATTTGGCGGAGAAAAATAACTGAATTGGAGAGGAGGAAGAAATGGGATTAAAGCGGAAGCAGATGCTAATGCAGCAAAAGGCATATTTCGAACATAAACTGCTCGTCAACGAGCCTTTTGTGCTGGTTTTGTTTCAACCGGGACGTTTGATTTTGTCTTCGCTTTTATATTGTCTGCGGCGCTTGATTATTTCGGCAATTCTATTCCTGATGCTCATCTTAATGAACATCAGCAATAGAGTTCTATCTTTAAATATCCAATTCGCGATAACCTTTGACATTGAAAAGACGTTGAAAAACGCGTCCAGAATCTCTTTCCTGGCCGCGATCGCTTCCTCATGGGTGAAATGTTTGAATTTTATCGAGGGCACGTCCTTTCTTATTTCGTCCCAGTTGCGATTTGCCCTCCCTTCCTTTTCAAGACTTTCAAAAAGCGGGGTCCCCGGCCATGCGGTTGCGAAGAAAACGCGTGGAAAATCGGCCTTTGCCTTCTTCAGCTCTTTGATAAGTTTTTTCGGGTATTCCTTCGTATGCGAATCCAGTCCAAGAATCGTTGACGCGATGACCGCGAGATTATGCTTGTGTAGATTCGCCATTATTTCCGTATAATCGAGTCCGATATTGTGGTGTTTTCTAATCTGTTTGAGGCCTTCCTCGTCGTCTGCTGAGGATTCGAATCCGATAAAAACGCCGCGGCATCCTGAACGGTACATCAGGTCCATCAATTCCGGCTGGGCGGCCAGTGTCGTCGTAGCCTGACATCCCCATACGAATTTATATTTTTTTCGTATTATTTTTTCCATAAGGATTTTTCTGTCTTCCATGTCCTTCTCGGAATAACCGATAAAATTTTCGTCTGTCACAATGACCGCGAAATTGTCTTTGACCATATCGAGATCTTCCAAAATCGTGTCATGCGGAATCGTCCGATATTTCCGCTCTTTGAAGACCGTGAGATAGCAGAATGAACAGCCATATGCGCACCCTCGGGATGTCAGCACCGATGGATATTGATAATTCGGATGACACATATCCCGCCGCGGTGTGCCTAAATTTTCGAGCGACACATTCATCGGTCCGTAATAGGTTTGTTTTGTATGGCCTTTTTCATAGTCTTTAAGATATTCCCGCCATGGCGACTCGCCTTCACCCTGACAGACCGTGTCAAAATGCTGGAGTGCTTCATCAGGCAGAGCGGTAACATGGGCGCCGCCGATAATGGTTTTTATTCCTCGTTTTCTGAGCCGGTCACCGATTTCATAAGCGCGCGAAATGCCCGGCGTTATCGCCGAAACTGCGACAAGATCGGCATCGACAGTGTCAGGATCGAGGTCTGTTCCGACATATTCGTCATAGAGAGTGATATGATAATAATCGGGTGTGTGCCTCGCGAGGTAGCCGAGAGCGAGGGGACTATAGAGCAGTTCTTCTCCTTTTGTTTCTTTAACCCTGGAGGGGTACACCATAGCGAGTTTTATCATCGTGTTCTTCCTCATATTCAAAAAGATCAGGATTTTCTTTTTTCCGCGGCGGAGCGAAAAACGGATCCGGCCGATGAATCTCTTGTCCTATCTGTGGCTGTAATATATCGCCGGCCGCCGACGATGTCAAGAAATCCTCGGGGCGGCCAAGAAGAGGTTCTTTGGGCAAAAAATCCCACTGCACCGACCGATAGGCGGATGACGACCCACATCCTTCTCCCCGGCCAAATCTACGACTTCATAACAAAAAAAGTCCTTGCCCCTTAAGCCCCGGGGCAACGCTTTTTCCTTAAGTCCTCGACGCGTTTGCGGACGGCGTCCTGGTCGGGTTTGAGCTCGAGCGACCGCTCGAAGGCGGCCAGGGCGTCCTTGAACTCTCTGAGGCGGTCATGGCATTCGCCGAGGGCGTTAAGGACCGGGACGTTGGCTCCGGCGTGGGACAGGTATTTCCGATACAGATCGGCAGCGTCGCGTTCTCCGCGGGACAGGCGATCTACCGGGCGATCTTGAATAAATTGGAGATCCGCTGAGGCTTTACTCCCGGTAAAGGGCGTCGATAAGGTCTTTATATTTTTCTTCGACCTTGTTGCGCTTGATTTTGAGCGTCGGCGTCAGTTCTTCCCGCTCGATTTCGAAATCCCTGTCGAGGACGATGATCTTCTTGATCTTCTCGTAGGGGGCCAGGTTCGGGGTTATCCGGTCGATCTCGTCCTGCAGGAATTTCTTGATCCCCTCGCGGCCGACGAGTTCCGAGGCTCCGCTATAGGCGATGGCGTTCAGCTTGGCGTATTCCTCCATCTTTTCAAGATTGGGGACGATCAGCGCCGAGATGAATTTCCGCCGGCCGCCGACCACGACCGCGTTGGTGATGTACGGGCTTCTCTTCAACAAGTTTTCGATGAACTGGGGAGCGATGTTCTTTCCGCCCGCCGTGACGATCAGATCCTTCTTCCTGTCGGTGATGACGAGAAATCCGTCCTCGTCAAGGCGGCCGATGTCGCCGGTGTGGAAGCGGCCTTGGACATCGAAGACCTCCCGCGTCTCGGCTTCCTTTTTATAATAACCCGTCATGACGTTCGGCCCCTTGACGAGGATCTCCCCGTCGCCCGCGAACGTGAGTTCGAGGCCGGGGATGGGCTTCCCGACCGTGCCGAATTTGACGTCTTCGAACGTGTTGACGGCAAGGACGGGCGCCGTCTCGGTCAGGCCGTAGCCTTCCAGGATGACCAGGCCCATCGCGTAAAAAAACTCGGCGATGTCCTTGGACAGAGGCGCGCCGCCCGCGACGAAGAACCGGATCCGGCCGCCGGTTTTTTCCAGGATCTTCGAAAAGACGAGCTTGTGGGCCAGGCGCTTCTTGAGCCGGAGGCTCCCCGAAACCGGCCGCTTTTGGATCGAGCGCCGGCCGCTCTCCATTCCGACGCGAACGGCCCAGAAAAAGATTTTTTTCTTCAAAGATGAGCTGAGGAGCACGTTGTCCATGACCTTGGCATACAGCTTTTCGAAAAGGCGAGGCACGCTGACCATGATCTGGGGTCTGACTTCGAGGAGGTTTTCGGCCACGGTATCCACGCTTTCAGCGTAGGCGATCGAGCATCCTTTGGAAAGGAAGGAAAAGGTCGTCATGCGCTCCAGGACGTGCGACAACGGCAGAAATGAGAGGACGTAATCGGGGTGGCCGAACTGGACAAGGGCGACCATCGTCTTGATGTTGCTGACGAAATTGCCGTGGGTCAACATGACGCCTTTCGGCACGCCCGTCGTCCCGGATGTATAGATGATGGAAGCCAGGTCACCCGGCTTCACGCCGGCTGCGATTTTCTCGAAATGCCCCGGATTTTTCTCGTCCATGGCCCGGCCCGCAGCCATGAGCTCGGATAAGGCGAGCGTTCCCGCCGGAGCTTCCGTCGGAAAAAAGACGAAGTGCGACACCTTGCCCAAGTCCTTTTTGACGGCTTCGATTTTCCGCCAAAGCGCCGGGGAAGAGCACAGAACAATGGAGGCGTCCGAATCGTCGATGATATAGCGGATCTGTTCGGGAACGAGCGACGGATAGATCGGGACCGTCACGGCGCCCAGACACAAAATCGCGAAATCCGCCATGATCCACAGCGGACCGTTGTCCGCAAGGATGATGATCTTGTCGCCCGCCTTGCAGCCCAGGCTTCTGAGTCCGAGCGCGATATATTTGACGCGGCGTCGGCATTCCTCGCTGGAGATCGAGACATAGCTCCCTTTTTCCTTGGATAACAGGATATCCGGTTTGGGATAGGATGTGACGGTGTTCAAAAAAAGCTGGCTTAATGTTTCGACCATGCGGGCCTCCTTCTCTTGGGCCATGAACGAGTCGGATGAAAACAATCTTTACACGCGCAGCCGGTGCCGGGCAAAATATTTTATAACATAACGAATAATTCCTGGCAAATGAGGGACCGGCCAGGGATAAAACGCGCGGAACTCAATTTTGGCATACAACTTGCTGGGGAATATGATGATGCAAGGGGAAGAGTCCCGGAATAAATCGGATTCTGGATTGTATATCCAAATGGAGCTCAGATGAGGCCAACGGACGCTTTGGAGGAACAGCGGCTGGTCGGCGCGGCCAAAAAGGGAGACACGGCTGCTTTTGAACAGCTGATCAAGATGTACCAACACGCCATTTATTACCTCTGCCGTCGGATGACGGGAACGCACCAGGCGGCGGACGACATCGCCCAAGAAACCTTCATCAAAGCCTATTTCGCGCTCTCAACGTTCAAGGAGGGCTTTGGCTTTTATGGCTGGATCCGGAAAATCGCCGTCAACGCGAGCTTGAATTATCTGAAAGCAAAAAAACGGGAAGAGCCTCTGGGCGAAAGGGACCCCTCCATAACGGCTTTGCCTCAAGATGAGCTCCAAAAACGCGAGGCCGAGCAATTGTTCCATGAAGCCCTGGAGGCTCTTCCCCCCGACCAGAAAGCGGTATTCGTCTTAAGGGTCCACGAAGATCAGAGTTACCGGGAGATCGCCCGGACGCTCCGGATCTCCAACGGAACGGTCATGTCCCGCTTGAACAGGGCCCGACAGAAACTCAAGGCGGCCTTGAACGTTTCTTCGGGAAGGAGGCGCGCGTGAGACACAAAAAAGCTTTCTCTCTCTTGGGCGCCTTCCTCGACGGAGAACTCAAGGGAAGCCAGAAGGCGAGCGTCGCGAATCATTTGCGGGAATGCGCCCTCTGCCGTGAAGAGATGACGCTCCTTCAGGAAATCGATGCCCGGTCGAAAAGCCCATCCGTCGAGCTTGACGACAAAGCCTATTGGGATTCTTTCGCGGGCCGAATCACGTCCGGCATCCGGCGCCGATCGTCCGGCGTCAAGCCAAAGGAGGCCGTCATGTTTCAAGACTCGTTCATCAGACCGCGGGGAAATATCAAAACGAAGGTGTGGGTCTTCCCATTCTCATTCGCCGCCCACGCGATTCTCGCCTCGATTTTAGTCATCCTGCCGCTCCTCAACACGTCCAACCTGCCGAAGATCGAGATCACGAGCGCGTTCCTCGCTCCGCCCCCGCCTCCCCCGCCGCCTCCGCCCCCGCCAGCCAAGAAAGCGGCCAGCACCCAAGCCAAACGTATCAAGCCCGTCCAAACCCAGTCCTCGTTCGAGGCCGGTAAGCTCGTCGCCCCCGTCGAGATCCCCGACCAGATCGCCGAAGAGCAGATATCCGATGTCGGGATCGAAGGCGGCGTCGAGGGCGGAGTCGAAGGCGGCGTGATCGGGGGGGTCCTCGGCGGCGTCGTGGGCGGCGTGTTGGGCGGTGTGGTCGGAGAGATCGAGGCCCCGGTCCGGGCCATCGGCGAGATCAAACCTCCCAAGCTATTGAAGTGGGTGGACCCCATATATCCGGACATCGCCCGCCAGGCACGCGTGGAAGGCGTGGTGATCATCGAGGCGATGACCGACATCTACGGCCGCGTCCAGGGCTACAAGGTTTTAAAATCGATTCCGCTCCTGGACCAGGCGGCCATCGATGCCGTGCGGCAGTATGTCTACGAGCCGATGATCATCAACGGCCGTCCCCGCGGCGTCATCTTTACCTTGACAGTGACATTCAAGCTGAAATCATAGAAAAAATCCCCGGCTCATCCCCCTTCTGCCCGATCGGCAAAAAAGGAGGGGAAGAGGGAGGGCGAATTGACGACCTCTCTATTCTTTGATAATCTTAAGCCACACTATTATTAATGGGGTCAGGAATGGACGTCACGTGCCCGAAATGTCATTCTGAGAATACCGATGCTGCCCGGTTTTGCGCAGGCTGCGGAACACGGTTAGGATTACCCGAGACGCCGTTTCAGGATTCTATGACCAAAACTCTGGAGACACCACAGGAAATGCTTGGCCGGGGGACTCTGTTTGCCGGCCGGTACGAGATCATCGAAGAGCTCGGTAAAGGCGGAATGGGCAAGATCTACAGGGCATTCGACAGGAAGATCGACGTGGAGGTCGCCCTCAAGCTGGTGAAATCAGAGATCGCCGCGGACAAGAAAACGGTCGAGCGATTCCGGAACGAGCTGCGACTGGCCCGAGAGATCGCCCACAGGAATGTCTGCCGGATGTTCGACCTCAATGAGGAAAAGGGCATTTATTACATCACGATGGAATATGTCCCGGGCGAGGACTTGAAGAGTTTCATCCAAAGGGCGGCGCCGCTCAGCACGGGGAAAGCGGTTTCCATCGCCAAGCAGGTCTGCGCCGGGCTGGCCGAAGCGCACCGGCTGGGAGTCGTTCATCGAGACCTTAAGCCCGGCAATATCATGATTGACAAGGGCGGGAACGCCAAGATTATGGACTTTGGGATAGCCCGTTCCTTACACGCCAAGGGCATCACGGGCGCAGGGATGATAGTCGGAACGCCCGAGTACATGAGTCCCGAGCAGGTGGAAGGGAAGGATGTCGATGAGCGGTCGGACATCTATTCTTTGGGGATCATATTGTACGAAATGTTGACGGGGTGCGTGCCGTTCGAGGGCGACACGCCTTTTACTGTCGGCGTCAAGCATAAGAGCGAGATGCCAAAGGGCCCGAGGGACATCAACGCGCAGATCCCCGAGGACCTCGACCGGCTCATCCTGAGATGCTTGGAGAAAGATAGGGACAAGCGGTATCGCTCGGCCGGAGACCTGCGAATGGAGCTCGAAAAAATCGAACAGGGCATCCCGACCACTGAACACATCATCCCGAAAAGAAAGACGACTACGGGCAAACAAATCACCGTCACCTTCGGCCCAAAGAAAATGCTCATTCCGGCTTTGGCCGTGGCTGGGCTCGCCGTTGCCATAGCCGTCTGGTTCGTTTTTTTCAAAAAGGAAAGCGGCCTCCGTCCCGAGCAGAGGCGCTCCATCGCCGTGATCAGTTTCGAAAATCAGACGGGCGATAAGACCTTTGATTATCTGAAGAAGGCGATCCCGAATCTCCTTATCTCGAGCCTCGAGCAGTCGAATTATCTTAGGGTGACGACGTGGGAACGGATGGACGACCTCCTCCGTCAGATGGGCAAGGCCGGCTCCGAAACGATCGACAAGGAATCGGGCTTCGAGCTCTGCCGCAAAGACGGCGTAGAAACGATCGTTGTGGGCAGTTTTGTCAAAGCCGGAGACATGTTTGCCACAGATGTCAAGGTCCTGGATGTCGAGTCCAAGGCCCTGCTGAAGAGCGCCAGCTCCCAGGGCGAGGGCATTCGCAGTATCCTCGAAAAGCAGATCGGTGAGCTCAGTCGAGAGATCTCCCGAGGCGTGGGCGTATCCGAGCGCAAGATCCAAGCGGCCCGGCCCAGCGCGCCCGATGTGCCCACATCCTCCATGGAAGCCTATAACAGCTTCCTCAAGGGAAAAGACGCCTACGAGAAGTTCTATTATGAACAGGCCCGGCAGCTTCTCGAGAACGCCGTCGCCCTCGACGCCGATTTTGCGGAAGCCTACCTTTACCTGGCTCGAACGCAGGGATCTCTCTTCAATCAGAGGGTCAGTGTCGAGGCCTATGAAAAAGCAAAAGTTCTCTCGAGAAAGGCTGCCGAGAAGGAGAGACTCTATATCGAAGAGGCCTATGCCGGAGCGGTCGAGAGAGATCCCGAAAAGCGATTCCGCATCCTCGAAGAAATCGTTCAAAAGTACCCCAAGGAAAAAGAGGCGCACTTCGAGCTGGCGTCCTATTACAGGGGGAGGAATAAGCCGGAGTTGGCAATTTCGGAATTGGATAAAGTGCTGGCCCTCGACCCCAAGTATGGCTCTGCCCTGAACGTGATTGCCTTCGCCTACGCCGACTTGAGCCAATACGACAAAGCGATCGATTATTTGAAGCGGTACGCAGAATCTTCCCCCGACGATGTCAACCCGATCGATTCCATGGCGGAGCTCTACTATCGCATGGGGAACCTGGACGAGGCCATTGCCAAATACAAGGAAGTTCTGTATCGAAAGCCCGATTTTGTAATGGCTTTTGGTTCTCTGGCCTATGTCTATGCCTTCAAAGAGGACTACACGAATGCCATGAACTGTGTGGACGAATTTTTCGCCAAAGCCCCATCAATAGGATTTAAGGGGCAGGGATCGTCCATTCATAGCTTTTTCCTTTACTTGCTTGGCCGCCTCAACCGGGCCCTCTCCGATCTTCAGCAGTTGGCGGATTTGTCAGAATCGCGGGGTTATGCGGAGAGCAAAGCCGGAGCGGAATTATTGATGGGCTTGATCCGCGGCGACCGAGGCGAATTCGAACAGAGCCGGATGCTGCTCAAAAGCTGGTACGATTTCGCTTCGAAAAGCATTCCGGCTTCGTTCTCGGATGCTAAAGCCTATTATCTATTTTTTTTGGGAATAACCGACATCAAGCAAGGTCGGCTCGATGCGGCTAAAACGAGCCTGGCAGAAATGAAGCCGCTCTTGGTCAGGATCAGTCCCGCCAACCAAGCCCAATTCGCCTTCCTTTACGATTATTCCCAAGGCGAGATTTTGCTCGCCGGAGGATTCGTCGATCATGCCGTCTCCGTGCTGGAGAATATTGGACCCCTGGGGAACCCCCCCGCCATGCGACCGGAAATTCTCTTCATCTATAATATCCCGTTCCAAAAGGATGCTTTGGCCCGCGCTTATGTCAAGAAGGGAGACATGGACAAAGCGATCACCGAATATGAACGGCTGGTCACCTTCGATCCTAAAGAAGCGCAGCGGACACTCATCCACCCCCTCTATCACTACCGGTTGGCGAAGCTGTATGAACTGAAGAGCGCGAAGAAGAAAGCGATGGAGCAATATCAGAAATTCCTGGCCATCTGGAAGGACGCCGACTCCGGGCTGCCCGAAGTCGAGGATGCCAGGAAGAAACTGGCGGCTTTGAAAGCGCCGGAGATCCCCTAAAAATCACCCTGATTCCTAAAGCTCTTTCAGGCAGAGCCAGGCTTTCTTTAAGCTTGCGGGGGAATAAATCCTATTTTCCGTTGTATTTGAAGTGGAAGAGGTCATGAAGACTTCAGTCCCTCGGCGGAGCGACGGCGGGAGCCGGGCTCCGATAAGGAGGCGACCATGTTTCAAGATGTACTCATCAACGAACAAAGGCCGATCGGCGCAAGGGCCTGGGTTTTGCCCCTGTCTTTCATGATCCATGCCGGACTCGTGATGCTGATCATTTGTCTGCCGCTTCTTCATGTCGGAAATCTGCCGCGCTATCAAGTCGCTGCTGATGCTTTTTTAATCATCCCTCCTCATCCAGCGCCGCCTCCTCCCCCGCCCAAAAAAAACGCCGGGGCTCTTGCCGGACGCATCAAACCCGTCCAAGCTCGGCTCGCGTTCGAAGCCGGAAAGCTCGTCGCCCCTGTCGACATTCCGAGCGAGATCGCCGAAGAGCAGATATTTGGGACCGGCGTGGACGGTGGAGTCGACGGCGGCGTTGAAGGAGGGATCCCCGGCGGTTCTTTTAACGGGATCATCGGGCCGATTCTCGACTTACTCGGAGGTCCAGCCGAGCTTCCCGTCCGGGTGGCCGGAGAGGTCCGTCAGCCCAGACTGTTGAGACGAATCGAGCCCGTCTATCCGGAGATCGCCCGCCAAGCGCGGGTGGAAGGCGTCGTGATCATCGAGGCCACAACCGATATCTATGGCCGCGTGGTGAATGACCGTGTGCTGCGGTCGATCCCGCTCCTTGACGAAGCCGCGCTCGAAGCCGTCCGGAAGTGGATGTACGAGCCCATGGTCATCAACGGCCGACCCCGCGGCGTCGTCTTCACCGTGACTGTCCGGTTTGTCCTGCGCTGATCAAAAGGAGATAACGGGGTCGCGTCTACACTTTTCACTTTTTTCTCGAATCTATTTCTATTCATTGCCTTGCCCCATGAAAAGTGAAAAGTGTAGACGCGACCCCAGCAACGACCTTATTCGCGGTCTTTCGCCCCTCCCGAATTATAAAAAATTGACATCTTTCGAATCAGAGTGATAATCTAATTTTGTGTTAACGGGGGGATATTTACAGACAAGACAGGAAGTCGTCTTCGTCGCGGAACAAAAAGCCGCTTATTCCGTCCGGCCCCCAAAACTGCTCGATCGTCTTCGCGAAGCGCTGAGGTCCCGCCATTACAGCCGTCGTACGGAACAGACCTATTGCCACTGGGTAAAACGGTTCATCTTCTTCCACAATGTCCGCCATCCGGCCGATATGGCCGAAGCCGAGATCAACGGGTTCCTCACTCATTTAGCCGTCAAGGAAAAGGTAAGCGCCTCGACGCAGAATCAGGCCTTGAGTGCTTTATTGTTCTTATATCGGCACGTGCGTGGTCAAACATGTCGGCTGTCATACATTCCGGCATGCTTTCGCCACTCACCTGCTTGAAGCAGGCTATGACATTCGAACGATCCAAGAGTTGATGGGACATAAAGACATCAGCACGACTATGATTTATACCCATGTCTTGAATAAGGGAGGTCACGGAGTACGAAGCCCGGTTGATAGGCTTTGACTCGGTTTATACAGTCTGTATAAACCGGGAAGCTCTGTGGTGAAAGATGGAGGTAAGCAGTTGAAATGAAAGGCGATGGACGAAAAGACAGGAAAAGGGAGAGACTTCTTATACGGAAAGGGATAGTCTGTATTTGCAGAATTATACAGACTGTATAATCATTGTTAGCTGCTGGGAAGCGAGGTGCCCGCGAATGAACCTCCAGACCACGCTCTGTCAAGGTGGCCTAAAGACGCGGTTCGTGCTGATCGTTGCGACGCTGTGTGCCATCGGCTGCGCGTCATCACAACCTGCAGCGAGGGACCCAACGGGACGCACGTTCGTGGAAGCCGACAGGCTCTTCCACCAGGACCCGCGCTGGCTCGGTGGCGACGCCGCACTTTCGGTGCCGCTCTCCAAAGGGCGTACGCTCTGGCTCTTCGGCGACACGTTCGTCGCCCTGTCGAGCGCCAATGTGCGCTCCGAGTCGAAGATGGTGCGCAACACGGTTGCGATTCAGGCGGGGGACGACCCCCGCACCGCTTCGATTACCTTCAGCTGGCGGAAGAATATGGATGGCTCGCCGGCATCATTCTTTCCAGAGCATGGGCAGCGTTGGTATTGGCCCGGCCACGGAATCCGGCTCGCCGAGGGACCGCTCGTCATCTTTCTCTACGTCATGGTCGGGACGCCTGGCAAGAATCTCGGTTTCGCGTGCACGGGGTACGCCCTCGCTCAGATCGACGAACCGGATGCGCCGGCGGCAACGTGGGAGCCTCGCATCGTCGAGGCCGCGCCGAGCGCGTTCGATGCAATTCCGGCGACGGCCGTGGTTCGAGATGGCGCCTACGTCATTGCACTCGCCATCCGGCAGGAAGGAGCGCACGCCGGCGCGCTCGTTCGCTACCCCGCGGCCTCACTCGCGAAAGGCAACGTTAGCCGGGCCGAGTGGTGGGAGGGGGATGCCCGGGGATGGGTCCCGGAGTCCGCCCTCGGCTTAGGCGGTCCGGTCTTCGTCATGGACGACGCCGGAGCCGAGTGCTCGCTCCATTGGAACGCGCACACGAGATCGTTCATCCACATCGCAAGCTACGGCTTCGGCGCCTCGACGATCGGACTGCGCACGGCCCCGGCCCTCACCGGCCCATGGAGTTCGCCGGTCGTCGTGTACCGTCCGCCCGAGTCAGACGGCCCTCGACCGCTCGTATACGCAGCGAAGGCTCACCCGGAGTTGGTCGGTCCAGACCCCGGGGACCTCGTCGCCACTTACGCCGCGAACAGTTTCGAGTTCGGCGATCTGTTTACGCAACAAGGCGCACGTTCTCTGTACTGGCCCCGATTCGTCCTTGTGCAGGTAGGCAAATGAGGCGTGCAATGTGTGGAAGCAGCTAACAGGAGCATGCAGCGGACGCGCTGGCGCGCGCCGCTGATGCCCGAGCGTTAGACCGCAGACCCCAGGCTTCCGGGTTGCCTGGGAGGCGAAGGCGAGCGCCAGGAGTGAGGAGCGCGAGCCGAGGTTCGGGACGAACTCGATGAGCCCTCGGATCCCCACGGGGGATCTTGACTGCCACAGTGTGTACGCAATATACAATCCGGACGCGGTTATTCAGCCCCGTCTACAGAAGTTTGGAGGCATCATGACTGCGCCTACGACAAGCGCCGATTTCGATCGCGCCTATCGCTCTCCCATCACGTTCTGGGGTGACCTTCGCATTCCCAAGGAGCTCAAGGCGCTGGCTCGGCAGGGAGTTCCCCGGAGTGCTCTGGAGTTGGGGTGTGGAGTCGGGAGGTTCACGCGCTATCTAAAGCAACAGGGGTGGCGCGCGACCGGAGTCGACTTCTCGCCAGTCGCGATTGCCAAAGCGCGGGCGAGGGTCGCCGAGGACGACGTACGGCCAGAATTCCTCGTAGGTGACGTGACTCACTTGGATGCGCTCAGCGGCCCGTTCGACGTTTCCTTCGACGTCGGCTGCTTTCATTGTCTCGACCCGGATGGCGAGCGGGCCTACGTGTCGGAAGTGTCCCGTCTTCTCAGGCCGGGGGGCACCCACCTGATCTGGGCGTTGGATTCGCCTCCCAGCGAGGTGTCTCTATCGCCCGCAGTAGTCAAGGAGATATTCGCCCACGGTTTCGATCTGCAGAACGCTCGAAAGAGCCGGCGCCGCCTCGTCCGGTCTCATTGGTACTGGCTGGTCCGCTCGTTGAGCTGAACCGCCAATCGCGATTCGTGCCCCTCGCGCTCTTGCGGTCTCCCCATCGTGCGCCTGGACCCAAACCTCCCGCCTGCGGTCCAACAACGCGATGGAGCTGACGGCTCGCCTCGTGAGGGTGGTAGAATGCGAGAGGTGGTCGGCCATGCTCGCCGCAGCTCATCGCTACGTTAGGCAGACTTGAAGAAGCTGGGTTGACTGACGTGCGCCAATGGCGTATAGTAGCGTATGCGCTTTGTTGAGACCCCGGTCTTTACGAAAAGGGTGAAAGACCTGCTCCCGGACGAGGACTATAGGACGCTCCAGATCGCCCTGGTGTTGCGCCCTGAGCAGGGCCCGCTCATCAAGGGCGGTGGTGGGCTGCGAAAGGTCCGCTGGGCACCCAAGGGAGTTGGAAAACGGGGAGGTGTTCGGGTGATCTACTACTGACAGCCCGATGAGCAGGTGTTTTACATGCTCTTCGTGTACGGTAAGACAACCCAGGAGGACCTGACACCGGATCAGCTTCGAGTCCTAGTTCGAATCGTCCGGGAGGAGCTCAAATGAAACAGAAGGACTTCGACGACCTCATCAAGAGTGTTCGGCAGGCCGGGAAGATCCGGCGCAAGAAAATGCGCCCGAGCCGTGCGATCACCTTCAAGCCTGCGGATATCAGGGGCATCCGAGACAGCCTTGGAAAGTCGCAGACCGAGTTCGCGATGATGATCGGGGTCAGCGTGGCCACACTTCGCAACTGGGAGCAGGGGCGGCGCATTCCGGATGGACCTGCACAAGCTCTGCTTCGCGTCGCCGCCCAGAATCCCGAAGCTGTTGCGGACGCGTTGAGTGCATGATCGGGGGTGCGCTGTCGAACAACGGCGTACACCCGACGATCACCGTGACACGGCGCTCGCGGGTAACGCCGAGCATTAGCACGTTCAGGAGGTCACGTTGGGCAACTGCAAGTATTGTGGAAAACCCGCCGGGTTCCTCTGCAGCAAACATGCCGAGTGCGAGGAACAACACTAGCCGGTTCGTCCTTCGCTGACCAAAGGAACTTTGCCAAGCCATTTAAAAATCTTATCCATTTTCAGAGCCTTCATTCACGGTCTTTCGC
>Ga0187886_1001407_pt1 | contig 21988 bp, 21 predicted proteins | sample June2016WEW_20_1_FD_133001 | JGI IMG/M metagenome (GOLD analysis project Ga0187886, IMG submission 133001) | Peatland microbial communities from SPRUCE experiment site at the Marcell Experimental Forest, Minnesota, USA - June2016WEW_20_150 | ecosystem: Environmental > Terrestrial > Soil >... | reverse complement strand
AGTGCAGAAAGAGCACTCATGCGAACATCCTCTCGAACCTTCAATCAAAGCGTATCTGCTGTCGCGTCCCGCCATCATGGCAAAATGGTACTTGTCAATCGTGTCCTTGACTAGATGATAACCCGGATATGGCAATTGATCTAGGTTCTCAATCAACGGTCTGGGAGGGTTGTGCACGATTTGTCCGTTATGTCTGAAAGAGATGCCTTTGATTCTTGGAAAGGCGCTTTTATCTTTTGGCTTAGTTGCGAGTTCAGCAAAAGTCTGTTCTCCTTCTCCACGGACAATCACGTCTATCACAGGGTATTCCTCCAAGCTCTCTTGTGCCGTGGCTGTGAAATGCTGACCTCCTGTGACCGTGAGGATGCCTGGGCTTACGTTTTTGACCGTTTCAAGAGTCCTGGCGACTACGTAGGTGTTACAGGTGGCCAGAGAACTTGAAGCAACGATGTCAGGACTAGACGATTCGATCCGTTTCTCCATTTGCTTCCAGTCTACTTGTTCAGCGTTGCAGTCGAGTATTTCAATATCGACGTTCTTGACCTCTTTTTCTAAATATGCGGCAATCTGGATGATTCCATATGGCGGTGGCAGGTACTCGCCCATTACAAAGAAATAGTCTTTGGGCGGTTCGATGAACAGAATTTTCAAGTTGATCCTTCTCTGAAGAGTGTTTGCAAGGATAGTCTTTTAAGCATGCTGATCGGCAGAAGCAATACTCCAACTCAACAATCCAATATCTCAGTGCACGAAATCCTCAGAAGCACAAGCCGAAGACCTGTCTGTTATTAACAAGCAGAGCTGAATCTAGGTTCCTCTTATCGGCAATTTAGCGCGCGCTAAACAAGGAAGCTGAAAAACACGAAAAAGACGAAATCGGCAACCATACAGATTACTTATTAGCATTAATATCTGATAGAAAATGGCTCCTTTTTGCTCTCCCCATGTTGATTGAACTATAAAACCTATATAGTCTAATCATCAGTCTTTGAACTATCTCTTCCATGTTATTTATGCTGTTCACCTCTTAGCGCGCGCGTCATGACCTGAGAATGCGTCGGTTTAGTCTCTTGCGAGTCCTTTGGTGACAATCATTTCTTGCACTAGCACTTTGTAGATTTCCAATAATTCATCTTCTGTCACATTAATGCCAAGAGCTTTGCATACAGCGATGTCAAAATCCAACCTAGCTTTAGATGGTGATGCCTTGCTTGATGTACTGAACAAGGTTTTTTGTTTCTTTTTAGTTTCAAGCCAAAACGCATCGTATCTAGCATCAAAATCCTTGTCTAACTGTTGCTTCAGAGAAGGAAATCGCTGATGAGAAAACTTGTCAAAAACAGAAGCCAAAACCTTAACTTTTGTTTTCTCTGGAAAAATGTTCATTTCATAAAAATCGTAAAATCGGATGTCAATATATCTTCCCGTTGTCTCTTCCTTAAGTAAGAAAAACTGTGATAGAAACACAATCGAATTAAGAAGAGCGCAAAAAGCTTTAGCTGTGTTTTCGTCATCCTCCCTCACGACATTTAGGACATTTGATGTTGAAAATGGTTTTTTAGAAAAGAAGGCTGTCAGATGTGTGTTAGGTGAATAAGGATTTATTCTTCGCAAAGTTACAATCTTGGTCGTAACATCGCTTAATTCTTGTTTAACCCCCGACCAATATTTGACCCAGTTGAAATGCTTGGGCTTTTTGAACCCACACGCCTTGAGAACCGTTTCAAGCTCCTTGTACGGAGTCCTTGCAACATAATCCAACTTCTCAGTTATGTCAAAAGTGTCAATGCCCGTTCCAGTTCGTAAACTTGGCAAAAGCGCGTTTTTCTCAATAGTATATTTGACCTTCAACAAAGATTGCGCTTTCACCGATCCATCAGTTTCATCTTTAGAATTAAAAAACAAGAAAGCCTCTTCTATTCGGCATGGATGAAGATTTTGAGTCAAGAACATGAAGGAGGAAACTCCTTTTGGCACAGGTCGATACCCTTCTCTAAAATAGTCCTTAGGCGGAGGCGACAAAACATCAGAAAACCTGCTAATGAAAGAAACCAATTTCTCTCTATGATGATAGTCTACTACGCCACAGAACCACATCAGATTGGCTTTTCGCTTGAGTAGTTCATTTATTGAGAATGACTCTATGTCAAGTTCACGTGTCCGAAGAGAATCATTATTCTCTAATTGATTGCCAATGTATCCAACATCCTTCCTTGTAATCTTTCTAAGGTCTTTTTTCACAAGCGCGAATTTGACTCTATGCCCTTCTGGTGATATGCCTTTTCTGCAAATTAGAAGCACATCTCTGTATTCTGACCACTCGGAAAAACCATAATTGAAAGTAGGCTTCAAGACATAAAGTATAGTCCAATTTGAGAACACGAAATTCCTGATTTTCTCGCTTTCTCTTCCTCTTAGGATGCTTATTGGAATAACCCCGCCGAATATGCCGTTGTCTTTCAAAAAACCATTAGCTAGAGCAATGAAGTGCCCCCATAACCCGACTTCATTACCACAGACTGGACCAAAACGTTCCATGTTTACATATTTTCTAATACCTCGCTCAACTTTTGTGAAGGGCGGATTCATTAGTATAACATTAACCTTTTTCAAATCAACATCATGAAGTTCCCCCTTCATTGTGTATCCACGTTTAGTTTGGGGGAGTAGACTTGTCTGAACCCCCGTGTGATATATGCCACCTTCGGAAAGACCTAGACTGTCGCCTTGAATTACTTCTGTTACTTCGAGCGTCGTTTCAGGATTCATTGAGGCAAGATTTGCTGAAGTAAGATGAACCGCAAAGGGCATTATGTCAGCTCCGAATATTTCCTCCTCGCAAAAACGTTTGTGCGGGTTGCCTTCATGCCCTTCATCATGGAAAAGTTCCAGTTTACGTCTATAAGCTGAAACGAGAATAGTTCCTGAACCGCAGGCACAGTCAAAAATCAAGTCATCGCTATTTTCTACGGTAAGACGTGCAAGGACATCCGCTGCGGGGGGTCTTGTGTAAAAAGCCGCTAGCATTTTCCTTATCGGTTTGGGCATTAATTCATGGAATAACCGTCCAGGCAACTCGTATCTGATTCTTTCAATTTCCAGACCCCAAATCAAGTCAAAAGTATCTTGAATATAGTTTTCAGGAATTGCATCAAGTACATCGAGACTAAAAATAGGTTTGTAGTTAATGTCGAGAACATGAGTAAACGCAGTACGCAACCAATGAGGCGTTATTTTGCCTTTCTTTTCATAAGGAGGTAAAATTCCGGGTCGCGTACTTGTGAATAATCGCAAGAACAGGATTTGGCTTAGAAGAATATAAGATGCTAAGAACCGAGCAATTTCTACTGAAGTTTCCTGTTTATGATTACCTAACCCTGTGAGTAACTTTTCGTCAATAATCACTTGATACATTTCATTGTCTGTCAGTTTTGTGTTTTGCATTATTTCTGAAACATGTTGTCCTAATAACCGAATTACTGTATCAAGAGAATACCCCTTGCTTTCTCTCCTCTCAAGTTTTGGATAAATCTCCTGTACGATTTGGGCCAAGAGTCGCGGAAAAGTAATCTCTTTCAATTCAACCTTGAGGTCGGGTGTGTCTATCAAACAGGTGCATTTCTTCTCGCTAACTGCTTTTGCTACAGCGGATTCCGTTGCCTTGACGGAACGAGCTCCTTCGGGTAGAAAGAGTAGGATTCCGTGATCAATTTTGCTTTCGTCTTTATGTCTATGATATTGAATGAAAGCGGATTTTAGAATGGGGATAGTTTCGCCTAGTTTTACGCCGAGAATCCATTTTCTACCGACTAAATCAAAAACTATGTCTGGTTCAGAATTATACTTAACTTCGCTAACTCCTGCTCCGCCCTGTCTCCTGATTGCCTCCATTAAGAAGGGGTAAAATGTTCTTTCCGTGATTTTTACATTCATTCAGTGACTTCAACCTGACTTATGTGAAGAGGAATTATTGTCCTAAGTAGTTAAAACTTGTTAAGCGCAGTTCTAGACAAACCTAACTTACCCAAAACCGTCTACTAAAACACTTAGTGAAACGCTCAAATAAGAAACCGCTAATAGAAGTAGCCGTGAGTGCAAAGTGCAACAATGGCAAGCGAATCTGCAAATATCTTGGGGATTTGCCTGACATTTGTACAAAGTATTGCAAGGGTGAAAGGAATGGAGACCCAATTATTGATAGAAACGTGTTTCCTATGCTTTGCCAAGAATGTAACGATAGAGATTTCTACTGGTGCAAAAGGCACAGTGATTTAGTATGCTTCATTGAGCAAGACCCATATTATTGTAAAATAGACTTGACTAAAGACATGCTTCGGGGTGCTGAGCTGATTAAATTTAGGAACGAGGCTATTGACAAAGCATGCAAAAAATGGGGTTCACCGTTGACCAAGAAATAGCGCGCGGGTTTCAGATGCTGAGTGTACGCTCATTACTCTAAGTCGGGGTAATCCGTATGAGTGCCTGCATTTCTGATAGGCTTCGCCTGATATTGTCTTGCAGTTTTTCGATGTCCTCTTTTATCTTGTCTGAAGCTGTGGCGATGCCTGTTAGCTTTGCTTTTATTCCTTGGACAGCGCTGAGGTCGTTACCTATTTTGTCGATGATTCCGCATATGCTTGCCGTGTCAATTTCCTTCTTGCTCTCTCTGTGCAAGCTCAAAAGTGTGCTAGCCCTAGCGACCTTATACTCCGACCTAGAGTTGCAAACTCCTTCAAGTCACAGATATGATGCTGTCACACAAAAGCTATAATCGTATTCGTAGCTATTTAATGATGTGGGAAAGCGATGAATAGCGACTTGGCTACGTTACTCATCGGTGCATCAATTGGCATATTAGGAACTGCTTCTGGCTATTATTTGCAGTATCTCTTAAAGATAAAAGAACAACACATGGCCAGAGAATATAGGGTGCGAGAAAAGGGAAGGGATTTTTTCCACCGGATATATGGAATGGTATCCATACTGAGTGGATATGCAGCATCGTTCTTAGCAGATGGTTCTGACCGCATAATGATTCTAACTGACACAGGCTACTCATTTCAAAGTGGGACCGACGTAATTAAGACATATAAAGAGGCTTATGAAAAACAATCGAGAATATGGTTCAGCTCAGTTGAAAGCGGACTGGAAGTTTTCATCACGGAAGCACTATCCAAGCAATTGGCCACCTTTTGGGCTTATGCTCAGTATTTGTATGAAAACAATGATTGGAATATGCAGACCCAGAACCTTAGAGATATGGAAGAAGTGTCGCACAGAATCTGTCATACTATTGACGAACTGCTGGGATTGGCTGAGAAACGCTCATCAAGACCGAAATTGCTAAGCCTGAAATACTTGCGATTAGTGATACGTGGTGAGATGAAATGAGTAACAAGAAGAACAAGGTTGACTACGAAAAAACAAAGAAAGGTAAGCCAAAAGATATCAGTACATCAGAGGGTAATGTGATATCCGAGGCACGTGTGCTTGCATCAGACGTTCATGAGATAAGAAAGGGGCTAGTGCGGGCCGCAGATGTCGGAAAGATTAGAAAGGAAATTGAAAAGACTGAAGCAGGAAAACAAGAACAGAAGAAAAAATAGCTCCAGCGAAATGCATTGAAGCGTAATACTGCAGAACGTGATCGACATCATGTCGTGAAGAAATAACGCGAATCTTCCTGATTGGCTGAAAAGTAGCCAAGGACAATGCATGCCCATTGGGCTGACAAGACTCAAGGCGCAATCTTCAACGGCAGTGTCATCTTCGTCAATACGCGATTCGCTTTTTCGATGTTGGTCTTTCCAACAAGGGGTTGTGTACAGCTAAGAGGAGCTTCTACGCCTTTCCACAAAGTTTAATAGTCTAGATGTTTAGATATCTATATGTATGGGGTGGGCTTCGCGTTGGCAATTTCAAAATCCGAGCTATTACTCCTACGCAATTCGAAAAGAGAGACTTCAAAAGCAGGTCGCTGCGAAGATTGCGGAAACTTCTCCTATGATTTGGAGCGTGACGTGGATGGAACAATCAAGTGTGATAGCTGTCGCGTTGGCGGCAGTCAATATGTAAGAAGAGTTTCCTCGAAGGCATAGACCAAAAGGAAACATGGCTCTCCAATATTGGCCGCTGGAATGCAACCTGCTTCAGACAAGTGAAGTGAACCGCGTGCCACGTGGACCTAGAAATCGCTATACAGCTCTTATGTTATTCCGAATCATGTTTCAAAATTAGCAAATGCTAAATGTATATGTTTTCTTACGACTACATATGCCTACTGCTAAGATAACAAAGAAAGAGAAGTACCTCGAAAAAATCCTAACTTCCCGGTCGTGCAATGAAGGCAATTCAAGAATTGCAGAGAAGGAACTTATAAGAGAACTAAGCAAGCAGACTGATCTATTGGCTGAGCGCAGGACAAGCAGAACATCAAAATAGTCATTTCACAGTCAAATGACGTACTCGATCCCAAATGTTATTGAAGAAAAGTCTCGAATCATCGTAAGCTCTGCAATATTCTTCGTACCCAAGGCCGTCGGAGATATCCATTAATCTGAGCCAAGCCATGTTAACATAATCAAAAGGCAATGCGTCTTTGAATTCTGCTTCAGGCTTCAGGTTAATCTGTTCATAAGACGCTACTATACGATCCCATCTTTTCTGATCGAATCTGAAGTCCTCGTTCACCAACAGATCAACTACTTCCATGATTTGTGGCCATAGATTCCTGTCAATTATAGTGTCAAGGTAGAGCTTGAGAAACTCTTCAGAAGATTTTTCCGCTAGGCTTTTTCTTCTACCAGTCAAGTCAGAATGAAGCAAAATATTGACAGTACCTATCAGTTCTTCAACTGCTTTGCTCTTTAGGCACAACCCCCTATCTTCAAGAGCTTCAATCTGGTATAGTATCCTACAAACTTCTGGCGGATGCGCAAGATCAAAGTAAAGGTGTCTTGAGACATCGTAATCTGGCTGTCTGATTCTATCAGCCACCTCCATACACGATACTGCGACGTAGGCTGGGCCTGCAGCGAGAACTGCAGCTATATCACAAACAATTTCTTCAAATTGATTATCTAGATAATAGTATGAAATGCAGAAGTCATCCTTTATTCTGGTTTGATAAAGCATTCGGTACTTTTCTCCAGTTCTGATTTTCAGAGCTTTCGTCATGGTCGCCCTTAGGTCATCTAGTTTTCTGAAAGCATTTTTACCTGGAAGTAGCTTGTCTAATAGCCCTACGCTCTCTCTTCGTAGCTTTTCATCACTCAGGAGTTTCGCCTTGCCCAAGTTGTCTAGCGACTTCTCGATGTTATAGAACTTTGAATGAAAAACCTCATGAGCCAAAACAGCCCAATGACAAAGTTTCGTATTGTCATATGGTGGGAGGGAGATCACAGATGAGGATCCTATGAATTTGTAGTCAGAATATGGCCAATGCGCAATGGAGGGACCTACCAATGGGGCGTCTGGAGTTGATGCATAGGCAGTTCTCTCACATTCGCACATTATATTCGCTACAGCTTCCTTGGTCTGATTAGGGGTACGGAAATAATGTGCTGCTTCGAGAGTTTTAGCTATCTTGCCTATTTCGGTGGTTGCTGGCCTCCTTGTGGCATTTTTGCCAAGCTCCTCGAACCTCTCCACGAGTGCTTGGAGAAATAATGCTAGGACGTCAGAGTGCTCTGCAGAAATATCCCGAAAAAGGTTGCTATATGTACGATGCTTGCGCAAGTCGATGGACTTGCCGACTTTATCTTCTCCTTTGAATGAGTCAATCAGGAATTCTGCGAATGCAGTCTTTTCAGAAAGCTCCTGCATCCTTCTGAGGACTAGCGGATTATTTATTGTTGATTCACATAGTTTCTTTCCATCTTCTATTCTGTCTCTGATCCAAACAATGCACTGTTTGTTCGACCTAAGAAACTCGTTCCAGAAGAGATTTTTTAGCGCCTAATCCTCCATTGTTCCATCGCCGCTTTTACATGTATTAACATACTTCAGAGCCTTTCGTGGATAAGTCTTATGTAAGGATATACAGATATTTGTACATCCAAACTGAGGTCGGCCTGATTTTCATGTCAAACGTGTGTATATAGGTTTAAGTATGTCTAGACGTTTAGACTTACCATTTGGTAAGTGGATTTTATGCCGCAGAGAAACAATGAAAGGCGACTTGCGGGGATAGTCTTTCGTTCATCGTCTGAGATGGACCTAATCTCAACGCTAGCAAAGAGTGAAAAGAGGTTTTCTCAGCTACAGAAAGGTCTGGGTATGAGCACTGGCAATCTTAACTACCACTTGGTAAAACTGAAGGCAGAGGGACTCGTTGCAAAAAGCGAACAAGGCTACACACTCTCTGACGTTGGTCGCACAATATACGAGAAGTATTTGCGGGAAAGATAATCTTCTTCCCCCTTTTTGTCTTTTTTCTGTCATAGTGAAGGCAGTTTCAGTTGTGAATTGTCAGAAACCTTGATCAACTCGGCGACGATAGCCACCTTCAATAAGTGAGAAAGGCACTTTCGTTTTCCTCCCTAGCTCAGCACTCCAGATTCGCGCGCGCTAGGTTGACAATTCTGCCGCTGAGAATGGAACTGGTGACAAGTTGAACCCTTTATGAAAAAAAGAAAAAGAGGGGTTGCGGGAGATATCTCCAAAATAGCTGATTTAACCGAGCGCGGGCGTGAACGTGGAAAGCTTTTTCTCTTCAATGCTACTACCTGCAAAGGAACAATAGGAAGCGGGATGAATGCCTGCCCCTTCAGCGTTAGCAACTCGACTTGCAGATGATCTGGTGGAAGTTGGGAAATCATTTGGTTTTGAGGCTACGAAAGAGCAGCCAATACTTGAAGGTTCAAAACTTCGGGTAGACGTCTTTTGGAAATTGCAAATGCCGAAGGGCAGTCCATTTCCGACTATCAACATTGCGTCCATAGAGATTCAATATTCGAATGCGCCTACTTCGATCAGCCACGGAATTTTGAAAGCTGAGAAAGCTTTGCATCCAGCTATTCATTTCGTCATAAGCTACTATGAACTCACTGCTGACTACAAAGACAACGTGCTGAAAGCGAATTATCCTTATTCAGGGTTAATTGTCATTGATGGAGAAGACAAAGTTAGAGAGCTTAATCTATGGGTTACGCGTTTCTTGGCAATGCCAAATGAGGAGGAGAAGCTTGCATTAGAAGGAAAGAAGATACTTGATTTTGCTGTTTCTCAGCTTCCAAAACATGGGGAACCTGAAATAATTGAAGGGATTCGTCAGAACTTCCAGTCTGAAATCGGGAAAGTTTTCGCTCCTCCAGAAATTGCCCCATTGTTACAGAAATTTGCCGAAATTGAAGCATCGGAGTCAGAATATGACCGCACACTCTTAGACGATGTGTTTGAAGCATTCATCGGATTTGTACAATTCAGATTGAGAAAATACAATATACCCCGCATCTCTGTTTCTGCGAATCTTCTTTTTACGGAATACAATATTGAACCAGAATTCGCTTACAAAGGCATAGAATTCCGACACGATATCGAAATTGAACAGAATAGAGTAGTCATAAGAGATTCAGATGATTTTGCGCTGGAAATCAAGGTTAAAAACGGTAACGCTTACATAGAATCTGATGCAGGTACCGTCTGCGAGGAAGGATTGAATGCGAAAGACCTTGTCTGCTTTCTGCAGAATGCGGCTGAACAGATAGAAGACAGGATAGGTAGGTACCGTATTTCAAAAGGAGAACAAGAAAAGTTGGATGCCATCCAAAAGGCATTAGCGCTCGTTGCCTAATAGACGCGATACTCACCCTCATCGTCGCGAACCTCTATGCTGATATGATATGGAAGCGCGCGCATCGTTCTTGAATGCTCTTCACTGGACAGGTCAATCTTAAAAAGGGGAAGATGCGGGACATATCTCCAAAATAGTCGATTCTAACCGAGCTAGACTACCGGCCCCTGAGATATTCTACTACTTTCTTTTTCTGTATATAGCCACTTCGTCTTTGTCGCTGAAACGCACGTATTCAAGGCCTGCTTCGATGAATTTGCCTTCCTCCTAAGTTTCGGGCGTGGGCAACGCATTTTCATATGTGCCGAAACAGACCAACGATGTGCCAAAGCCTTCTAACTGCCATGAAGACCAGGAAGATGATGCCTACTATGCCGAAAACAATGACCAGAATGAGACAGTCAGGAGTTGGAGACAAGACTGCGCTCAGTGTTGTAAATGAATAGAGAAAAGTCAGGATACGGACTGTTGAATTGCGTGCGCTGAGGGAGGGAAAAAGGGTTGGTGTACTACTGTTTCGGAGTTTTGCTTCTGCGGCGCAACACAGCGGCGGTGACAACGATCGCGAGAACAATCACGATAGCTATGATCAACAGTCCGCCCGGTCCGCCAGGACTCCAAGCGTTCCCTGAAGCCGTCAAAACCGCATACACCGTCAGGGTCGGATCATGAACTACACGGTAGCCGCTGTACGTCGGATAAGCTACGATACAAAGATAATTGGCCCTTGTCACGTTCGTCAGAGTCGCCAAAGCCTGCAGATACAAACCCGGAGACATGTTGTAAACCACCAACGGCAGAAACTTCAGCAAACCAAACTGCAACTGGAACAAGTCTTCATTCCGGCCGAAACCGCCAAGACGAGCCGTCCGCTGCGTAGCATTGTACGACTATTTCGCGAGTTCTTTACTGACTTCGAGAACAGCAAGCTTGCTGAGATGCAGTACCTTATCAATACTCTGAACAGAACCTACGGAATCCCAATCGAGGACTGTGAAGACTGTTACAGGATGATTGTGAAGAATGCAGAGGAATTCGTTAAGCATATAAAAGTAGCAGCTGATGAATCTATATTGTGATTTGTTTGAGCAGCTTCGCAAAGGATCTCCCTTATACGCTAGGTTCTTTCAAGAGGCAGACGGAACACCTCCAGAAGGAGCTTTCTTATTTAGGGGTTGACATCGAATATGACGAAGCGGCACGAATTAGTTTTCTGGGTCGCCGCAAATACGACAGATACGATCATTTCTACCCTGGCGAAACTTTCGATAGTCGGTTACTGAAATGGCTTGCCGGAAATTTCGACAAAGATGAACGCGAAATAGCCTTTGGAATCGTCAAAGATCTTAAGTTTATTAGTGTTTATGAAATGAAAGAACTTGCAATTAGGACGTTCGAGAACGCTAAATCCGCAATTTTGAAGGGTTCAATAGCACCCTCAACAGGTGATTGGTACAATTATCTTGAATCTCGAAATGTGAAAATGGAAGATGAATTGGCTAAAAGCATTTTTGTTGCCGTCGTGGACGATATTAACTTTGATTTCTTTCGAAGATATGCTATGAGACACCATTCTTTTAAGAAAGAGAATTTCGTTGAATACTATAAGAGAGACCGAGATTCAATGCAAGAATTACCCGCGCACAATAGGATTTTCCTGTTGGATCAATTGTCCGCAAGTGGCACATCAGCAATCCGATACGACGAAAAAAAGGCGGAATGGCGAGGAAAAATCCCTACTTTCCTGAAAATATGGAGCGATAATATAAAGAATGACGCAATTTACTACTGCCCCTACATATTATCGTCAGTTTCTGAAAAGAATCTGAAAGACAGGTTAGTGCAATATCTACGCGAAAATTCCTATCCAAGGATAATTGTTAATCCAACGTGCAGAATTCCAATATCGAGTTGTTTGGCTAATAAGAAAAAAACGGCGGTTGACGAAAGCAAACCCGTTGCAAAACTCTGCAAGAAGTACTATTGCAGATTCAGGGAGGATGAGCATATCGAAGCTGGAGGTTCAGCATGTTATGGTTACGGAGGAGCAGGATTAACTCTGGTTCTTCAATCTAATTGTCCAAATGACTCAATTTACATGATATGGCATGATTACAATGGGTGGTTTCCACTATTTCCCAGAGTCAGCCATCACACACCTTTGAGGAGCTAAAAAGTGAAATCTGGTAATATTGATCCTAGAATAACTATAAAAATGGACTACTTTGATTGTTTCAATCCTCCATTTGAAAGATCCAAGAGTGAAGTCAAAATAGTCGTTAGGCCCCATCAGACAAAGTCAATGGATAATCCGGGCAATAAATATCGACCTCTAGATTTGGATTGCCAAACAGAGGAAATTGATTGTGCTTGTTTGAACAAAGACTTTCCCAAAATACTCGATGAGATTATTGATGGTTCGGGCATACGCCCCACTCTATTGTGGCTGGATCCTCGCTTCCTGCAAACGGAATGCTTGGCTTCCTTGGTCATTAATTGGAAAGAACATCTAGTTGCTACTCAAAATGTTGCTGTTGGAATAATAGTGCCTGAAGGAATCGCAAACCAGAAGCTTGATGCCCCTTATTGTCTATGGAAGGTTGACGCTTCTGGGTTTTCACATGCCGACAGCTTGGACGTGCCTGTGTGGTATCCTGCGCTAGCCAGAGACGGTAAATCGCTCTATAATGCTTCAAGGGATTTAGACCCCTACGACGTATTCCCCCTTGTCGAGTTTCCTGACCCGGCGATCCAATGGGGCGAGAGAGTCATAACCGATCACTATCTCATGCTGGAACAATTCAGAACTCGAACGAGAAATTTCATCTATCTCGATGCTTCGTGTCCTGATCAAGCTTTCGAACAATTCTATGGAACTCTTAAGACAATACCTACGTCTAGGTCCTCTGTTCAGCCAGTTATTACACCTGGAGGAAGTACAAACGGCTTCTTGACAGCCTTATTGTCAGGTGTACTAGCCGAATCTTATTTCCTAACTCCCCTGAAAGAAATACCAATTAAATCAAATGCAAAAGCCCAAGGAATTATGATCCTGAGGAAGTGTACTTGATGACAAGATCCATTTTGGGCGCAGGTCTTATTGCTGTCGATCACATTTTTCTAGCAAGGTCCAGAAGCTCTATCCAGGAACCGGAATACTTGGGAAGTGCGGGTGGGGGGACCGTCCCCAATACGTTATGTCTACTCTCTTTGCTTGGGTATAAGACAGCTGTTTTTGGACTAATAGGCAATGACCTTGGTGGACGAATTGTCAGAGAGGAATTTCGACTTTTTAAAACAAACTGCGAAAATCTAATTGAAAGAGGTAGCGGGAAGGATCTCAGATTCACCAGGCAGTTTTCGCATTTGATATACCCTGAAGGCACTCACAAATTCAAGAAATATTGCTTGAAATGCGGTTCAGCATTCGATCGAGAATATCAGATATCAGAACTAGATCTTGACAAAAAAGAGAAGACATCTGCGTTGGCTGAAAAGGCAGATCTATTACTGTTGGATAGAGCAAATTCGGCGACTCTCTCGTTGGCCCACATCGCAAAAACCAAGGGAAAAATCGCTTATGATCTGAGTTTCTCATCGTACGGCACTTATCACAAGACTACAGAGGATATTCTCAAGATTTCCAATCTTGTCAAAGTCAACCATAAAACATTTCGAAAGATTATGGGAAGCACAGATAATGCGGCGATAACACGTTGGAGAGACGCCTATCCAAACACAGATTATCTTTTGGTAACTGATGGAGAAAACGGCTCGTATGGATTTGCAAATATCAACGGTGAAAAGGAGATTTTCCACCGTTCCGCAATAAAATGCGATCATATTAGCGATTGCAGTGGTGCCGGCGACATTTTCTTTGGCATGGCGGTCTCGGGTCTTCTCTTAGAGGAACCGTCCAGAAATTTCGCAGATTTTCTACAAAGAATCGATATAGGTCAAGCTCTTGCATCATTGAACTGTACATTATATGGTGCAAGATCTCTTCAAAGGACGTATTTAACCCAGAGAGTATCCACAAAGGAAATTATCGATTCGGCTTTGTCAATTTTGGAGAAAGGAAAATCGGGGAATTCGTTTTCTCCGACAATAGGATTGCCCAAGCCGGTCGCCGAGCCTTACACATTTGCAAGATTTAGTGAATGCAAAATCTGCGGAAGCATCCCAAAAGACAAAAGGAGAATTCCTAAGTCCAAGTCTTCTATTTCTTCAACAAAGGATAGTGATAGCCTGACTCGTGTTCCTTGGACCATGAGATCGGGTCTTGAGGCAGGTAGGATTTATAGAAATGGCATCTCGGATTTCATTTCATGCAATGCGCTGTTAATTGGATCTGGAGGATCATTCACAGCATCAGTGTTCGGCGAAGCATTATACTTGCATTCTTTGGGAAAGCTAGCGAAAGCGATGACTCCCTATGAATTTGAAGGTTTGAACAGCATAGATAGAGATACGGGAGTTTGGTTCATCTCACATGGAGGGGGAAATACTGATATTTTAGGTGCAGCGCTCCATGCGGAAGAATTGAACCATTCAAAATGTATCGTTCTTACGGGGAACAAGAATTCAAAGTTAGCAGATATGGCAATACAAAACGGGTGGAAAAAAGTCTTCATACCATCTCAGGAGCGCAACTTCGTATCAATAATCGGATTATTGTCGCAGGTTTCAGCTCTTTGTGGATTGCTTGCCCCGAAGGGCGAAATCGGAGATATTGATGACTTTTTCTCCGATGCAAATCTTAGAACCAATTTCAATTCTGCAATGAGGGAAATGAAATCAATAGCATATGCGATCCCCTTGAATGCTGGGCAAATCGATAATATTCACATAGTTAGTTTCGCAAGGGGATGGGGATGGCCTGCTCTAATTGACTTAGAATCTAAGATTGTAGAGGGCGGAATATGCACAATAGAGATATCAGAATTGAAGAATTTCACTCACGGACGCTATATCAATCTTTTCAGTCGTCCAGATCATAGACGTATCGTATTGATCAAGACTCCTAAAGATGAAGAGCTTGCTAGTTACTTAAACAAAAGACTTGGGCGTCGTATTCCGACTTTTGTGGTGGAAACTGACAAAGATGGTATGACAGGTGCTCTCGATCTTCTTATCAAAGCTTTGTTTCTTGCATGGCATCTTGGAGAATTATCAAAGAAGAATATCCTGAGACCAAAGTTTCCGAAGGAAGCCCGAGGGCTCTATAGCTGGGAGCCCTCGTATAGAAAAGGTCACTGGAAAACTCAGCTTGAACCGAGTAGGTGACACTAATTCAAATGTGTGTACAGAGAATCCATGGATTTTTCGATGCGGCCCCAAAACACTCAAAACCCCCGCATAGAGCGGCTTCTCTTTTTGGTCTTATTATTGTAAGAAGAAACAAGATTAGGGATCTCCCAAAGAGATTGTACGACGTAATCAGCATGAGACTTCTTGCCCGAAGAACTTCTGTTCAAGATAATAGAAATGCCGCCCGCTTTTTTCGTAGCTAACGAATCTAGTTCTAGATCCCCAACAAAGAAGAAGTCCTTTGCGTTGAGTTTTCTTAAGGCTAATGAGATGCCTTCTGGCTCTGGTTTCAGTTTCTTTACGTCCTCGCGTGTTATAACAACGTCAAAGAATTCGTTGAGCTGATGCATTGAAAGCATTTGCTCTGCGGCTTCTCTAGAGGTGTTAGTCACAATCGCCATCTTGCATTTTAGATCTGTCAGTTGACCAAGAACCAACAGAGCTTCTGGGAAAGGCGTCGATCTTTTTGTCCATCTCAACTCATAGGTCTTGAGAAACTTGTCGATCTCAAAATGAAAGTGTTGAGCTTCCTTTAGACCGAAATTGTTCTCGACGTATTCGAATGCTTTGTTGCGTATAACAGCCGTTGATTTCCCCAGTCCTTTCAATTCGCATGAGGGAATACCTAGTTCCACAAGTTTTTTCTTTGTGTTGATTCTAAATTCGCGAATAATGTCCTTGCGATCTGCCGGAGATCTGACGAGAGTGCCTTCAAGGTCGAAAAGAACTGCGAACATTTTGTGACAACCTAGTTTTCCATTATTGCATTCCATAGTGGACTCTACTTATGTCATTTGTTGTTTTCAGCCCAGTCTTTGCTTAGCACGCGCTTCTCTCTTAAAGAGTTGGAGTTGAGATTTGAACACGAGAACACAGAAATTGCCAAACATGCTAGGATATAGAGATGGTATTCAGAATAAATAAATCATTAATAGTGCTGGCAGCATATTAATTGCTAAACATCGGGGGCGACATAGTTGAGTTCTCCTCTTGTACTTGAAACAATAGACTGTCTCCTTGCTGAAGACAAAACAATCAGAGACCCGATTCACGGGGACATCGTTCTTAACGTATTGGAAACTGCGGTTATGGATACTGAGATATTTCAGCGGCTCAGACGTATTAAGCAGCTCGGAACGGTTAATTTGGTTTTCCCGGGCGCTGAACATTCTCGTTTTCAGCATTCGTTGGGCACTCTGTATATAGCGGACTTGCTCCTAAGGAACATTTCGAAGAACAACCAAGATTTAATTGGTCAAAACGAACTGTATGAGAAGATGTTTTCTCTAGTGGTGCGTTTGGCTGCGTTACTGCACGATTTATATGAGCTTCCTTTTTCCCACACTCTAGAAAAAGAGGGGCATGTTTTCGAAAAACAATGGAAAGATGATAATCTGAACAGGATGATTTTTGGTACCGAAAGTCAGCTATTCGCAGCCGTGACAAAAAAAATTGAGGAATTGACTTGCAAAGTTCCTTCGAAGCAAAAAAGGTTATCTGACCTAGAGGGTGGCAAGAATAATTCAAGCCAAAACCTGGCTGCGACGATAGTAGCTTTAGTATACAAAGTACTTATCGAGACTGAGGAAGACATTTCTGGTATCGCATTATCGCTATTTGGCAAAGAGATACAGACTCTCAAAATTTTCGATGATAAATACTTGGATGCTGCTGGATATATAATTCGAAACACAATATGCGCAGACCTTTTGGACTATCTGGTCAGGGATTTCTACTTCTGTGGAATTGACAAAAAGTATGACGAGAGATTCCTCGTTTACTCGACCTTATTCTTAACCAGCGACGAAAAAACGAAGAAAAGTAAAGTTGTTTTTGCATATAGCCTTGAAGATAAAAGAGGCAGGATCAAGCAATCAGTCCTTTCATCTTTGTTTGATGTTTTAGAGCTACGCTATTCTCTCGCTGAGATGGTACACACTCACAGAGTCAAGAACTCATTTTCCGCAATGGTGATTGAAGCGTTTAATTTGCATTACCAATCCCTAACCAAGAAAGACGAGCGAGATGCTCTGAAAAAGGAAATGATGCGAATGGGGGATGATGAATTATTGGATTACCTTCGAAAAACAAACCCTGATTCAAAATACATTCTGGATTATTACTATGCACATCATTCTTACCATGAGTTTGTGCTATGGGACAAATGGCAAAGTGTGATTAACAGCCTTTCCTTGTCCGAAAAAGGGCTTGAGAGCTTGAATGATGCTGCGGAGAGATTACTAATCGAAAGAACTCTCGTGAAATGGATAAACAAAAGACTACCCAACGGTAAGAAGCTTCGAGACGGTGACCTGCTAATTTATGTTATGCCCAATCCGGAGAAACTGTGGAAAGAATTGGAGGCCAACGTAGTTTACATGGGCAACAATGGTATGCGCACAGTGAGTACTTTGGAATCTCTATCTGTAGAAAATGTTTTAACCCCAATGTCTCCCATGATGAGCGTTGTTGTGAAACGAATTGAAGGACAGCGAAAACTCTTGCAAGAAAAATACTGCAATCTTTGGAGAGTGTCCCTTCTGACATCTCCAAAAATCGACCTGAAGGACATTGATTACGCAACAATCCCAAATGATGCTTCAGAGTTAATTAGCAAAATATTCAGATTTCAGGGTCTACACGTGAGACCAACGGAGACTTTAGGTCCTGCTGTTGTACCCGATGAGATAAACAAGATATTGTTGAAGATAAATGCAGATCGGCGCTCTTTTTGGACAATGAAAGAACTTTTCGAATTTCCTGTGTAGCGGTCTGATTGGAATGGCTGAGACGCCCATTGAGAAGCTATTGGCTTACCGACTTGGAAAAAAATACACACAGTGCCGCAGCATTCCGGATAGAAACAAAGTATTGATGGGAGAATTAAAGGAAATCCTGTATGCCGAAATCGAAACTCTCCTTAGACTTAACGGCATGATTAACCCTCCGTTTGATCCTTTCAAGATAAAAGAGATAGGCAGGGTGCCTGTTAGAGTAGAGTATGCTGAAGATGTTGGGTCGCATGGAGCTATTGAAGTCGCCGAAAATGCATTTGTTGTAAAACTCTCGAAAGACCTCCTGAGGAGTGGCTCCAAACTCATTGTTCCGTATCGTCTCAGATCAACTATGGCACATGAATTAATGCACACTTTCTTCTACGACACTTCACAAAATCCACCAAGAAAATTGGGTTCTGGTCTCCCTTCGAGACGTAATCTTATGATGCAAGAAGAATTATGTTACTTTCTTGCAAGAAATCTGTTGATGCCCACTTTCTCTATTAAGGATCAGTTCACAAAAAGAAACTCTTTGAAATTTCCTTCCATTGACAACATAAACTACCTCAAATCCCGATTTGTTGCGTCTTCTGACTTAATAGCATACAGATTGATAACGGACCTAAACATGTGGAGGGCTATTTTCATCAAGTTTGTAAAAGAAGGAAATGCTTATCGATCAATTACCATGCTGAAGTCCAAAGCAAATAAGTTTTACAGTAGTCTGAAGATTCCTAGAAGCGTTCCTTCCTCTAGTCAGGGTGAATGGGAGAAAATTCTCTCAGAACATGTTTTAAAAACTGCAGAGAAACGAAAGCATAAGGAAATAGCTGTGATCAATGGTCAACGGATTGTTTTGGAGTCTGCTCTGGATTCCAGAAACCCTATGAGCATAATGACCCTTGTTTGGACTTTTGAAAAAAGCGAATCTACCCTCAGTGATTACTTCGATTGATGAGTTTACAAGTCTCTTTGCGCGCGGAACTAGACAAAGAAGACCAAGCACATCCATCATCGCAATCGCGCGCGCAGACTAGAAACTGATTCGGGGATTGATTTTGCAGATAACGTACTAAAGAACCGGTGAAAACTCGAAAGAATCTGTAAACGGAATGTAAACCGAGAGTTAGAAACAGTTCATGCTCATTCCGCTGAAAACCGTTGATTTTCCGACAAAAATGTCTACAGCCGTTTCCTGAATCTTCTAGGAACAGAATGGAACAAGCATTTCCTGAAACAGTCCATCCTTTTTCTAGAAAAGAAACTCAATTCTTTGAGAACTGTTCCTGGTCAGTGAAGTGTCACAACACTTCAAAAAGGACCATTGTGTATATTGGAATTCTGGGAATTCCAGAAAAAAGTGAATTGTTACTGATTGTTACAGCAAAATTGTTACAAAAGCATGGACTTTCAGACTAGGTCTCGTAGCGCGCATGCTTGTTCCTAAATTAGTTTGCGAAGTACCTTATGCTTCTTGCTTTGCTTGGTTTGTGTGTGTTGACTGCGGCTTGAGCTGTGAATAGCATGGCCAGCAGGGAGAGTTGAGCGTGGAATGTGATCCTGGCCAGTCCTCTCATGTTGTGCTGGGTTAGGCCTGTAAGGTTCTTGAGTCGGCTGAAGACTCGTTCCACGGCCACTCGTTTCCTGTAAGCTCTTCTGAACTCTGGAGGCCCGTGACTCTTGAATTTCCTGTCGATTCTAAGGACGCCTTTGACGCTTTTCATCTGGTTCCTAGGATACGGAATGACGGGAATTGTTCCTTGCCTAAGAGCGGCTTCCCTCAGGCTCTGTGAACTGTACTGCGGATCAGCAACCAGCCTTTTAGCCTTCACATAGCGTGAAGCCTTCTCAAACAGCTTCAAAGAGTGTTTCTTCTCGTTCTCGTTTGCAGACGCTACCGTCATAGCAACGGGCATCTCGCTCCTCGCATCCACTGCTAGATGAAGCCTGTAGCCTAGGTCTCTGGTCTTGACCGCTCTTCCAACCCTCGACTCAGGGTCACTGTAGCCCGTGCGGTTGTCGAGGTTTCTGCGGCTATGGGCCTTGATGAACGTTGAATCCAAAGCAAGCGTTTCGCCCTTGATTCTTCCCATTTTAACAAGCGCTTCCACTGCGTGATCAACGATTCGCATCAACCTTTCCGGTCCGACCTTCTTCTTGAACCTGGATAGGACGGCTATTCCGTACGGCGGCTCACTTTCCTCTATGTCGCATATTCGTCTCAAACGCGGATCCTTCCACATTTGCCTCACAAGCATTCTATCGCTCGGAATGTGCCTCAGCCTTCTCAACAGGTGCGCCTTGAAGACGCCGAGCGGACTCCTCGGCGGCCTGCCAGGAGAACCAACAGCATGGTAAGACTCATTAAGCATCGTCTCAGCAAAGGATAAATCGACCTTGCCAAACAAGGTCTCAAGAGTCTCGTATCTCCTCATGACTCACCTCAAGAGAGAGATACGCGACTCACCTATTACGACTAAAAGCCGAATTTAGGAACACGCATGCGCGCGTGTAACTCCCAACGATCTGAGCAAGGCTATTTGCCAGGCACGCGCTGAGAAAGAAAGCCTAAACTCTCTTTCTCTCAGCTCAGTTCTAAGCTGGTGTCACTTTCAGAATACCAATGCCTAATTAGCGCCCGCGCATGAGAAATAAACTGAAATTAGATGGCTTGGACTTCGATTTTCTTCTTCACTTCAGCTATTCTCTTCTTCAACTCTGCGACCTCTTTGCCGTTTTCCTTTCCAGCCGCCTTGTAGCAGTCTTGTGCATATTCTAGGGCGCCTAGTCTGAAGCGGTCGTAGCCTCTTTCTAAAGCTATGTCAGCAGCCTTTAGGAAGCGTTCTATGGCTATTTCGTAGTTTTTCAAGAAGAAGCTGCATTCAGCCGCTTTAAACAGCACGTATGAAGCGTCGAAGAAATCGCCCACCTTCTCATATAATTGATAGGCTTGTAGAAACTTGTCAATGGCGCCTTCATAGTTTCCACTGTCGTATAGCGCTGTTCCATCACGGTGAGTCTTAACAGGATCCTCTTTGCCAACTTGACTCACTCCGTTTTCCTCCAACACTCTTTCACAATGATATCAGCGCGCGTGTTGGATAAAACTTTACCCTGAACCAAACGAATCTAAAAAATCAAATAAAGTGCGCGCTTTTAGATGTAAATTCAAAATTCATAACACTTTTCTTTCTCATTCCTCAAAGAAAGACACAAGTGAAAAATTGAGCCAATTCTACTATGACAATATGTTGAAAGGCAGTTTGTATAAGGACATGGTTAGGGTCATACTGCAAAAGTCCGGTTATTCAGTTTATCCCTATGGTTATGAGAGTACCTTGTCGGAACTCAAGTCAAAACTTACGGAAGAAACAAGAAACTCCAAGACTGGTCGCAGAATAAGGTCCTCTCCAGATTTGCTTGTTTATGATGACCAAAACGTAATGCTTGTAGAAGTGAAGATGCGTGGCAAATCACCGCCAATGATTAGAGCCAGTGAGATTCAGAATGTTAAAGAATTCTGGAATGATTCCGTTCTTGTGGTCGTAGTCCCAGAAGGTAACGTTTTCTATGCACAAAGAGTAAGCGAATTGGAAATTCAAGAAAACGACTATTATCAATTGTCAGATTTCGAGAAGTTTCAAGATATTTTCACAAGGGTTCAGTCTGAGGATATTTCATACTACAAGGGCATTGCATTGCAGAACATGAAGACAAAATGACGCGCGCGCTCCTGATGTCATATCGCCAGTTTCAGGTTCAGTAGCGGAAGTTAACAATGAATTGCTAAATTCACCTGATATGGCTAAAGTGAAAAACCTGATTTGTGACCGATTGTTACCGCAAAATTGTTATCTTTTCCCATGCTTTCCCGATGTTTCTAGTAATGCGCGCGCGTCTTTCCGAAAACCAACATCATGACGGGTTGGAACAAAAACGCCGGTGCCCTCTGGACTTACTTCGAGGCAAACAGGTGTTTTCGTTGTCATGGTTCTTTCATCTTCTTTCTATAACATACAGATCAGTTATGAACTCATGTTGTTTTTTTGTGTGGAAATCGAACATGTACGGGATGACCATGACCATGGAGTAAACGGCCTTCACTTCT
>Ga0187886_1001405_pt1 | contig 22014 bp, 22 predicted proteins | sample June2016WEW_20_1_FD_133001 | JGI IMG/M metagenome (GOLD analysis project Ga0187886, IMG submission 133001) | Peatland microbial communities from SPRUCE experiment site at the Marcell Experimental Forest, Minnesota, USA - June2016WEW_20_150 | ecosystem: Environmental > Terrestrial > Soil >... | reverse complement strand
GACAGTTCCACATCGTTGGCACTGGTTGCGAGGTGCCACCCACGACTCCGTCCGAAAACCTCCACGCGATGGTCCGGTACGCTAGAGAACACCAACCAGACAACTCCATTGTGCCCGCCGTAAACTGATTGGCAGGTAGTCCCGCTCCTGGATGCCGACCACAGCCGTTCCTCGAGCCATTGAGTACAGGATCTGTTCAATCGAACGGCAGCTGTGCAGGCAGTTTCGGGGGATACAACACCCTTCAATCAAACGTTTCGCGGATTGGCTCCCGTTATTTAACGACCGCAGAAGGAGTCGTGTTCCGACTGGACTCCACAAAGGGAAATGGAGATGGTGGCGCCGTCGAGTCGCGAATGCACAGTTCATTTTGCAGCACTATTACAAGAGCTTCGTTGGACCCGGCACTCTCTCCTTTACCCTCCAATTTCCGGATCAATAGCTCCATCGCTCGTTTCCCTATTTCATATGATGGCTGAGCGATGGCCGTCAGTGGGGGATTAATGTTTGCAGCCCACTCAAAATCGTCAAACCCCGCGATGCTGACACGTTCTGGGCATGGAATGTGAAGTTCCCGGAGCGCACGCATCACGCCGAGAGTCATCTTGTTATTGCAGGAGAAAATCGCAGATGGCGGGAGTGGCAGCCGCATCAGCTCCAAACCAGATTGATACCCACCCACTGAATGATAATCGACGGATCGTAAGTACTCTTCAGGAACAGGGAGGTCATTCTCCTTCATGGCCTGGCGGAACCCTTCAAGCCGCTCCGACACATTCGGCAGGTCCGGACGACAGATTACGACGGCGATCCGTTCATGGCCCAATCCAACAAGATATCGTATGGTATTCCGCGATGCTTCAAAGTTGTCGGTGAGCACCGCCATCCCCGGGAAATTCCGGGGCACCCGGTCGAAAAAAACGAAAGGGATGCCCTGACGCATCAGGAAGTCTCGCGCCCCGTATGAACCTGCGGGGGCAATCAACACACCTTCCACGCGTCTTGATAAGAGCATCCGAAGGCAGCTACGCTCTAGTTCATCGTCTTCCCTTGAATCGCAGAAAATCGTGGAATACGCACTCCCCCGTGCTACATCCTCCATGCCCCGCATGACCTCGGGGTAGAACGAATTGGTGAGGTCGGGGATTACGATGCCGATGCTCTTGGTGCGCCGAACCCTGAGACTTCGTGCCACATTGTCGGGGTGATAGTTGAGCGCCTCAATCGCACGAAGCACACGCAGCTTCAATGCTTTCCTAACTGTAGCCCTTCCATTGATCACGGCAGAGGCTGTAGAAACACACACATCGGCCAACCTCGCTACATCGCGAATCGTCATCCTTCTACCTCGAACATATCCGTCAGAAGCAAGTGCAGTTCAATAATATCCCATGAAATCCAAAGTCTTTGCAAGGGCATGGCGCCTGTGCTACCCGTACCGTCGAGTCAATGTGCCAACACATGGTTTCACGTGGCGTCGTACCCATGCTTTGGGCGATGATGTCGGCCCCATTGAAGTCGTCAGTGAGCCGCCGTATCCAGCGGGGCGGGCAGTACCGCAAAGCACGTGACCTACTCGCAGAACGTGGCGACAGCCCCTCCGAACGGTCGCCGGTTGGCTGCCAAGGCTTTCTTCTATCAGACGCGGGAGAGTTGGTCGCGCCCGAGGCGGATGGTGGCGAAAGCGGAGCACTTGGAGAAGGGCTCGAACCCGCGCTTTGTGGTTACGTCCCTGCGCGCCGAGCACTGGCCGGCCCAGGTTTTGTATGGACAGCTCTACTGCGCACGCGGCAAGATGGAGAATCGGATCAAAGAACAACTCATGCTGTTTGCTGACCGCACCTCGACGGCCTTCCTGCGCAGCAATCAAACCCGCCTTTACTTCTCCTCGGTGGCCTACTTGCTGATGCACGCGCTACGGCGGCTCGGGCTGCGCGGGACGGAGTTGGCCCAGGCACAGTGCGCCACGATTCGTCTCAAGTTCCTGAAGATCGGCGCGCGGATCCGGGTGACGGTGCGCAGAGTTTGGATCTCGCTTGCCGAGGGTAACGCCTCCGCCGCACTGTTCGCGGGGGTCTACGCGCAACTTCGTACCCTCCGCTTGCGGTGTTGAAAGGGACGTGGATTTCCGCATGGTTGATCCGAGATCTCCGCAGGCCGAAGTGTGGGCGCCGCAGCCGATAAGTGCTTGCGGCTCAGCGGCACCGGTCCACACAAATCCCCAAAAGGTCCAGTCTTCACACCGTACAGCCAAAATCCCAATCGGCACGGCCAATCAGGACTCAGAATCAGTTTTCAAGAAATCCGGTGAGAAATGCGGGCTAATCGCCGTGAAAGGATGCCTCCAAGGGGGACTCAGTGCCTTCACCAAGGGCTTTGGCGGCGTCGCCAACGGCATCGCCGGAGCAGGCATGATAATCATAATCAGCAAAACAGGTGGGCGAGTCCGGTGGCAGGAAGGCGGAAGATGTCTTTTGTTTGGGGGCCCAAGATTACGATCTCGCTGTCACCCAGTCGGATTTCTCGGACAGTTTCAAAACCAGGTTGTAGATATGAGAGGAAGGCCACATATCGGATTCCTTTCTGCCCGCAGGCTGGGATCGAGGCGAAGGTTGAAGTGTTGAACAACTTGCCGGCTGCAAAGGCTTCTCGGCGGGGCACGGGGAGAGGTGTCGTTCCGAACTCCAAGCCCCGCGCCTGGGTCCGGTGTCTCCACGGCCGTGCGGTGATCGCCCGATTCTCTTCCCAGATGGCCACCCAAGGGTAGTCCGTTTGTCGAAAGCAATACCCAATAACAAGACGTTGTCCGGGGTTAACTGCTCCAACGAAGGCGAATTCCCCTTTTGGCTCGAGCAGGACGGTTGCGACAAACCCCAAGCCTCTACGGGTAAAGGGGCGCCGCAGGTCGACCTTCCCTCCTGAGCGTGTCGGCGCATATGGCCATCGGAAAACGCCATTGGAGGCCAACAATGCCTTCCCCTCATCATATCCGTGAGGGTGGGTCATGCCACGTGTTCCGGGAAGCAGCACCTCACTCTCACCTGGTGCGAGGAATGGCGGTGAGAGAGTCACGTGCTGTGTCCAATGAAAAAAGCGATCGCACCGTCGTTCGTTACGGACGGTTTCAGCGAAATACGCGACAGACTCTCCTCGACGGAGCGTGATTTCACGCCTGAATTGGAGGCCCGCGACGGGCAGTGCAACCGAGAGTTCCACCGCCACTTCGTCCCGGGAAACGTGTAGCCCGCACTTTCGCCAACGGGAGATGGGAGCCTCTCCGTGAAATGATAGTCCATACGCTGCTTCCTCTTCCGAAGGAGGGCCAAAGTAGTCCAGGCAGATGTTGTGCCCTGCGATCCCGGACAACAACTTCCCCTCATTGATCGGGCCATAGGTCGAGGCATGGAGTTCGGGCCTATAACAATAGGGCTCCATAGTCTTCCAAGGCGGCTGCCAGAGAGGATTAAGAGAGGGCATTCCCGTCAACTCATCATAGCGGAATTCGGCAATGTGTCCGCCACCAAGAAGCGTGACGAGACGGACCAACCCATTTCTGAGCGTGTAGGATTCTCGCCCTCGCCAGGAGGTCTTGTCACACTTGAGTTCCCCGTTCGTTTTCATGGGAGAAGTCGCGCCCCGCTTTTTCCGTCCACCCGGATGGTCGGCCGCATCCAGTGGGCTGCCCGAGATTTCTTACTATCGATAAGGACGGTGGCGGTGTCAAGAGCATAATTATCCTGGGAGCTGCGGGAAGCAAAAAGAAATGCTGATTAATATCCATCTACTCTACATAGTAGAAAGAATGCCTGATATATCTATGCTGGAATGTCGCCGCGTCGCTTAGCATATTGTACGCCTCAAGTTCGCGCTTTGCCTGTTCGGGGTTTCCAGTTCTCCGATAGAGTTGACCAAGCAGGTAATGGTAGCGGGGGTCTTCGGGGGATTGCTGCACGATATCCAGCAAGATCTTTCTGGCTTCGTCAAACCTGCGTTGCCGAACGTAAACCTTTGCCAGATTGTAGCTAGCTTCCGCATAGTTGGGACGCTTGGCCAAAACAAATTGCGAATGCTCTAGTGCCTCAGCGTCTTTGTTCTCCCGGTAGGCAATCTCTGCCAGTCGCAAATGGGCTTCCAAATATGAGGGGTCGAGCTGAAGCGTCTTCAGCAGATACTTTTTGGCGTTTTTGAAATCTTGCAGTCCATAATAGGCGTAGCCCACCAGGTACTGCGCGCTGGCGAGCTGCGGGACCAGTGCCACAGCCTTCTGGTAGGAACTTAAGGCATCCTCCAACCTCATGTCCTTCAGATAAGCGTCCCCGAGCACCAGCCAGCCTTTCGGGTCGTCTGGCTGGAGTACCACGTACTTTCCCAAGTAAACTTGCGCGGTCACATAATACATCTCATCCACCAAAGCACTGCCCAGCAGATAAAGGGCTTCCGGCCGTTGAGGATCAATCTTCACCGCGCGCATCAGCCAAGCAAGCGCGTGCGTTCCCTTTCCTTGCGCTAAGCAGTCAGCTCCGACTCTCACGTATGGAGTCGCATCCTCAGAGTTCAACTCGATGGATTTGAAGTAGTCCTCTTTCGCCCGGTCGAATTTCCCAAGATGCGAGTACGCCAAGCCCAGGTTCAGGAAAAGCTCCGAACTGGGGGGCCCGTCGCGGGCTGCAATCTCAAATTCGGTGACCGCCTGTTGATAAGCTCGGTTTCCAGCCAGCAACAATCCCAATGAGAAGTGTACGGGAGGCCCCGCCGCAGCTAAATGGCTCAGAACTTCAGCCACCCCCAAAGCTTTCTCCGTGTCTCCTGCGAAGAAATAAGCCGTCGTCAAACCGAGGAGCGTCAGAGGATCATCAGGTCGAATGGCACGTGCTAGTCCAAAATACTTAATGGCTTGGCTATAGTCTTTCTGATGGAGGAAGACCGTTGCGAGGTTGGTGGCAGCAAGAAGATTAGCAGGGTCGATCTGGAGAGCCAGCTTGAATTCGCTGACCGCACGCTCGCTTTGACCTTGCCTTGACAAGCTAACACCAAGGCTGTTGTGTGGGCCGGCTCGTTTGGGCTCGAGAGCAATGGCCTTCTGGTAGGCACTCTGTGCCTCCGCGAAATGTTGCTCAGCGTCGTGAATCCTCCCCAACAACTCGTATCCCCGGGCCATACGAGGATCCCCAGCAAGTGCTTTCTTAACCAGATCCTCGGCCTCCCCGACACGGCCTTGCGCCAGCAGGAGTTCGGCCTGCGAGATTTGGTCTGCTGTTGGCTGGTTCGCAAGCAGGCGCGAGGGACAATGGATCATCGCTAGCAACAAACACCAGCCGGCAGCAACCATCACATGCTTTCCGCGCGCTCTCGAGGCCGGCCCCTTTTCCCCATGCCTTATATACTTCGTCATTTCAACCTGAACTCCGTTATCCTCAAAGAGTACACCCCCTGCGGCCTAACGGGCTGCCGAACAACTCCGCTCTTTGAAACGCTGATGATCTACGCTACGCATGATCGCTGTTCATAAGCCTCGGGAATCGCCGCCGGCGTTGCCGCTCGGTTCCGCTTTGAGCCAGGCGCCGGCAACTCGGAGCCATGTCCCGGCATGTTGCTGTTCCCAGGTTGGTCATCCGCAGCAGGTTGTAGGCAGCGGCCCATAGGTAAGCCACCTGCTGGATCTTCCAGCGGCCGACGTGGCGCACCTTCCTCAACCCGCTCGGCTGCTTGAACCAGCCAAAGACTTGTTCCACCTTCCCGCACGCCCTCTGAGTGAGCTGACAGGCCCGTGTCTTCACGCGCCGCAGCATACGGCGTCGGGCATCGCCTTCGGGGCCCGGCGTGGTGACGCGTTCCGCCGAGATGCGGACTTGGGGTTGGATTTTCAGATCCTCTCCTCCACCTGGGCATTTGTAATTTCAGGCGGGGCTCCCGGACGAGGCTCATCAGCCAAACCTTCCAGTCGCCCCGTGCGGAAAGGCTCTCGCCACTTGCGCACCGCGGCCTCGCTGATCCTCAACTTGCGGGCCACGGCCTGGTTGGAAAGGCCTTCCACAGCTCAGCACGATTCGAGCTCGCAGAGCCAGGCACTGGGCTGTCTTCGGCCGTCGGGCCCACTGCTGCAGTTTCTCTCGCTCCTCAGAACTCAGAACCAAGGGCTACTTGGGACCCCTGTTTGCATAAGGAAAGCATGACAGGTCCGTCCTCATTGTTCAACACGTCTATGTTTTACAAAACTCGCGCTTCCGGGTCAATCTCCATGCCGTTTACGTGGTTAGGCTTATCAAACCGCAAGCCCGGAAACGGGAAGCATGCCGCAACGGGCCTGCCGGTGGTATGGTAGAAACGAAGAAGGCAACCGTCACCACCGTCAGCAGCTTTCCCGGTCGATATTACGACATCCTGGCTGTTGATATCGATGAATCCTGTCGGCGATAGATCCAGAAGTTCGGGAGGAGAGTCGTGCTTGTCCGCAGGCGTGACATTTTAGATTTCGAGTGGATTCCCTGCCTCCCGGCCGAACCGGGCCAACCTGGGCGCATTGAAGTCTGCACTGCTCGAATGCGTATATTGGAACCTAAAAACGCCGTCTTGAAAGGGCCGTTCGTCGTCCCCATCGTAATTGTCCATGATGTAGGAAAAGGCCGTTCCGCAGCTCCAGGGCATTAACACGAATTTTCGTTTTCATTTTCTGGGCGACCGGTAACATACACCGCAACCGCTGCTGAATGGAAAGTCTAGTCGAGTTTTCAGTGCGGGGTGCTTCCGCGGACCGCGGAAGGAGTGAGTTGTACCTCTTCGGAAAATCCCGAAGCCCGAAACTGCCACTTTTCCGACCGATTCCTCCGAGACTTTCCCTTCCCCCGACCTCCCTCGCCACCGAAATCTGCTCCGGTCTGCGGCTCGCCTACCCCGCTGGTGATGGTAGTCCCGCGACCCTGCACAGCATGCTTGCGAAGAGCCGCTTCGTCAGATGACTGTCTGCCAGCGGGAGCCTGTACGAGCGGGCATGTTTCATCAGCCCACCGCCCGTCTTCACCAGCCGTTCCTGCAAGCTCGTCAGCGACCACTTCTCCATCCCGTTCGGAAACGCCAGCCGCCGCCACAGGTTCCCCACATTGTAGGCGATCACGCTTAGCCGCAGCTCGTTCGACCAAAGCAGGCCGAGACGCGAATTATACACGTCGACTTACATGCTAGACAACAAACGGTTGCGATGTTGGATACCGAGACAGGGGAGTTGGTGGAAGACACGCTCGAGCGCGAAGGCGCAAAGGTGTGGGAATTCCTCTCTGTGCTCCCAGACCCGTCCTGGTGGGGATCGGAGCCACCGGATCAATGCAGTGGTTTCTGAAGCTCATGGAGGAGCTGAGGATTGAGTGCCGAGTGGGTCATCCAGCGAAGATCCTCGCGGCCGAGGCTCGCGGCCGCTGGCGATTACGCGGGAAAGAGACCACCCCTTTCGCGGGATTCGAATGCTGCTCGCCTGACGCTTACAGCGACGTGACGCACGTGACCTGCGTTTACCGGGGCAAACGGCTGGCAAAGATGCAAAGGGTGTTCGCTGGCCGCCCACCTGGATACCAAACCGAGGTGATCCATAACCGCTGGTAGGAGATCTCTTGCCATCTTCCTTTTGTTGGCTCTGCACGCGGCGATGGGACAGGGCTCGGAGGTTGTGTCCTTTCGGCAAGGCTGCATAGCTCGGAACCAGGCCGCGCGATTCAGAAGCAATAGCCTCGCGCCACCCAGTAGCGCCAACCACCGATGGCCTCGGTGGTTGATTCGTCGGCGTCGAGAGCGGTCAGTTGAGACTGGGGAATGGCTATCTTCCTGACCGAGCAAAACCTTCGCAGGATTATGGGTTACCGGGATCTCTGGATCCTGAAAGCAGCTTCAGATCAGAACAGAGTCTTTGATCACCGGGAGGTGGCGTAGAATGAAGCGGATCGCCGCTCACCTCAAACGATGACTGGGCCCCCCCCTCATCCAGGGCCGCCCCAGATGGGTCGTAAACTGAAACCCAGTTCTCGCTGGTGGAGGCATACCTTTGTCTGAAGAAGGTGTATAGCTTTGCCAATCACGTCTTGCGCTTCCAAGGCCGGCATGTCGAGACTCGATACCGGCGCTTCGTCGCAGAAAACCTGACTTTTCTGGAGTCGCCAGGTTGAGCGATCAATTCTTGGCGACTGCCGGGCAGATCAGCAACGACTCAATACAGGTCGGCGAGCATCGGACCGGCGATGCGGGCGGAGTGGGTGATTGTTTTCCAGCAGGAGACGCTCAATCCCGATTCCGCGATAGAATCAGACTTGACGGACGGCAGGCGAAGCAAGTAAAACCAGGGCTGTCTGGTAGTGCGATGGTAGGTTGGCCGAGCGGACACGGGAGTATGATGAAGCGAGTAAAAGGCTACATCCTTATCATCGGCACTCTAGTCATGGCACGGGCCGTGATCGTCGAGCGATTTGCTGCGCAGCACGACGCACTCATGCCAAATCTGCCGTTCGTGCAGCAAGCAGCAAGTGCGCCATTAGCTCACTCTTCTCTGTCGTCCAGAGCTGATGGTGCACGTCTGGCCTCGATCACGATCGATTATCCTGCGGAAGGATCGCTCTTCCCGCCCGAGATTACGGCCCCTAAGTTCCTCTGGCGCGACGGCACGGAAAGTGCCACGCTGTGGCTGGTCGACGTGGCCTTTAGCGACGGCTCGGCCGGGATTCAGGCAAAATCATGGGGCGAGCGGCTGCACATCGGCGAGATCGACCGACGCTGCATCGCACCGACGAATGAGTTGCCCTCGCTGACGCCCGAACAGGCCGCAGCGCACACATGGACACCGGATACCGCGACCTGGGAGGCGATCAAAAAGCACTCCACGGAGCATTCGGCGACGGTGACGATCACCGGATTTCGACAGACGAATCCGGCGGAGGCCGTCTCGCGCGGCCGTGTCGTCATCAAGACTTCCAAAGACCCGGTAGGCGCGCCGATTTTCTACCGCGATGTACCGCAGATACCGTCGGACCATGTTAAGGGGGTGGTCACGCCGCTGCCCCATTATGCGCTACCGCTGATCGCCTGGCGCCTGCGATATGTCGGGGAGGCCCGCAGCCGGCTGCTCCTCGAGGGCATGCACTCCTGCGCAAACTGCCATTCGTTTTCCGCCGATGGCAAGACCTTCGGGATGATTCTCGACGGCCCGATGGGCGACAAGGGACTATACGCCATCACCTCCATCCAGCCGCATATGTCCATCCGCAAGGAAGACGTCATCTCGTGGGAATCTTCCCGGTACAAGCCGCTCGCGCCCATGCGAATTGGTTTCATGGCGCAGGTCTCGCCGGATGGGCAGTATGTGGTTTCGATGATCAACGGAGCAAAGGAATACGATCGGGCCAACTACTACATGTACTACACCGCCAACTACAAAGACTATCGGTTTGTCCAGGTGTTCTATCCGACGCGCGGAATCTTGGCGTGGTATAGCCGAGCCACAGGCCGAATCCAGCCCTTGCCGGGGGCTGATGACCCGCGCTATGTTCAGACTGATGCGGTCTGGAGCCCCGACGGCAAATATTTGGTGTTTGTCCGAGCGGAGGCGAGGGACCCCTATCCTCCCGGCTGGAAGCTGCCCGAGCACGCCAATGGTCCGGAAGAGACCACGATCCAGTACGACCTTCACCGGATTCCGTTTAACAATGGCCAAGGCGGACGGCCGGAGCCGATCGTCGGTGCCTCCCACAATGGCATGAGCAATAGTTTTCCCAAGGTCTCGCCCGATGGCCGCTGGATCGTCTTTGTGGAGTGCCGCAACGGCCAGTTGTTGCGCCCCGACAGCCAACTCTACATCGTCCCGACGCAAGGCGGCCAGGCGCGCCGCATGCGGTGCAACATGCCTTTGATGAATTCCTGGCACAGCTTTTCACCCAACGGCCGCTGGCTGGTGTTTTCCTCGAAGAGCCGATGGCCGTACACGCAGATGTTTCTGACCCACCTGGACGAACAGGGAAACGATAGTCCTCCCATTCTGATCGATGAAGCTACAGCAGCTAACCGCGCTGTGAATATTCCTGAATTTGTTAACGTTCCGCTCGGTGGCCTGTTGAAGATCGACGTGCCGGCCGCCGAGATCTACCGGCTGACCGACAGCGGTTGGAATTTGGCTAAAGAAGGCCAGCTCGAGGCGGCCATCGCCGAGTGGATGAAGGCTCTGGAACTCGATCCCCGCGATGCCAATTTGCACAACTACATCGGGGCCGCACTGATGCAGGAAGGAAAGTTCGATGAGGCGATCCTGCATTTGCAGAAGGCTCTGGAGTCCCACCCCGACGCCGACGAAGCGCACAGCAACATGGGGCTCGCCCTGATGCAGGAAAGGAGGATCGCGGAGGCAACCGCACACCTGCAGAAGGCCCTGGACATTAACCCCGCAAATGCCCGGGCGCATTTCAACCTGGGTTATGCCCTTTATGCAGCCGGGAAGATACCCCAGAGTTTAGCAGAATGGCGCATCGGTCTCCGTATTCAGCCGGACGTTGTCCCGGTGCTGAACCAAGCCGCGTGGGTGCTGGCCACGTGCCCCGAGGCGTCGGTGCGAAATGGCGCCGAGGCCGTCGAACTGGCAGAGCGTGCGGCGCAAATCTCCGGAGGACAAGACCCGGCCACCCTCGACGCGCTGGCCGCCGCCTATGCGGAGGTCGGCCGGTTCGCTGATGCCGTGCAAACCGCAAAGCGTGCCCTGCGCCTCGCCACCCAACAGAGCGAGCAGGATCTCGCACAGGCCCTTAGTTCCGCCCTTACGCTCTATGAAGCCAAGACTCCATTGCGAGAGACGCGATCGTCTCCTGCTGACTTTCCCCCACGGCGCTAACTTCGCGCTGGCGTCTTGCGAAAGCTGGTCGTCGTCATCGTGGATTCTCGAACTGCGGATCGGCGCATTCATCCCACGGAGAACTGCCTCGCTTGTGTCACCTACGTAGGTGAGGACAGGGCGATTCTAGCCCTTGCGGGAATACGTCGCCGGCAAGGCCACGCTCAAGCGTTAGACGGAGAAGATAATATTCCAGGCGGTCTCGTGAGGCAAGGTAGGATGAAAGTGAAACATCCCCTTCTTCCCGTCGACCTCGCTGAAATAGTCTGGAATGAGTGGACCTCTATACATTGCGTCCACAGTCAGACATGAAACTCCTCGCGGGACGGCGTCGAGCTGGAAAAAAGACGAGGGTAAAGGGGTGCGTGTGACCCACCGCCAGGCTGAGCAGGGGAGCTTGGTTGAAGGCTGCTCCAGTCTCTCTGGATCGATCAAAAAGGCGGATTCGAGAGCTCACGCGACGGGCCATAAGTGTCAACCTGGAGTTGACGAGAGGGGAAGTCAGCCACCCCGCGCGAAGCGGGTGGCTTGATGAGTGGGGCCGCCTCAAAGGCGGTCACCCGTTGGGATAGGCGTCGCGCTGCGGTGCGCCTTGGTCACGAGATCCGCACTGTCCGCTTCTTCCTGTTCGCGGATGTATTGGCGGACTTGCTCCAACTCGATCCCGACGGCGGAGGCGGCATAACCCCGGGCCCAGAAATGCTCCCTCGTGAAGTCTCGCTCCTTGCCGCACAGTCGAGCTGCGGCGGTACCGCTCTTCCCTTGGAGAAGACCGATCACCGAGGCCCCCGGGTGCTTGGGGGAAATTGTTATGCGCATATGCAAGTGATCCGGCATCAAGTGCCCATCCAACATCTGGCACTCTTTCTGCCGAGCCAAAGCGTGAAAGATGTCTCCCAAGGATCGGCGAGTCTTTCCGAACAGCACCTTGCGCCGTCGGTCGGGGAGGAATACGACATGGTGTTTACCGTCCCATCAGAAATGGGATAGTCTCTGATAAAGGTCTGACCTGACATCCTCCTTTGCGATGGATTCTCATCAAGCCACCTTGAGGAAGATGTTACTCTGCTCAACGGCCAAGCCTCATCGAGTCACACTGGTCAAACCAGTAGCTTACCTTCGTGACAGTTAGTAGAAATTTCCAAATCAATAGTTCGACAGCGCTGAGGTCGGATAAAGCATCTCTCTTCGGCACGGAAAGCCCTCAGCAGTCTCTATCCGGCTCCCCCCGGGCCGCCCCGTGACTCGCTAAGGCTCTCTATTCTCCTTTAACACCTGCTCCAACACTTGCCGGGCCACCTGGTGAGAAGAATCCAAGGAAAGACAACGCCGCAAAGCCTCTTCCGCCTCCTTGCGCTCACCTAACCGATAATGGGCCTGGCCGAGATAGTAGTAAGCCTCCGCTCGAGATGCATCGCTAGCGATGGTCTTGTTCAGGTGCAGAATCGCGGAACTGTACTGGCCAGCCTCAGAATCCAACACGCCCAGAAAAAAGTGGCCCTCCGGGTTGTCCGGCACCAGCTTGGTGTAATTCTCAAGGTCCCTGCGAGCCGCCGCCTTATCCCCCAAGGCATACTCAGCCAGACCGCGCTCGAGCAATGCCGACGTTTCCTTGGGAGCTGCCTGCAACACAGCAAACACCTGCGCGAGGGCCTCCGACGGGTGACCGCTCAGACGGTACACTCTTGCCAGCCCGATTCTCGCCGGCACATAATTTCCTGGAAGTGCCAGCGCCGCCGTGAATTGCTTTTCAGCCTTCGAAAGGCTTCCCGCTCTTGCATACAGCCATCCCAGGGCCGTCATGAGCTGAGGATCATGGGGAGCGATTTGCAAACCCTCCTGCAATGTTTCGATAGCCTTTGGCAGATCATTCTGGGCTTCATAAACCGAGGCCAAAAGGTTCCGGGCTTCTTTCATCGGCGGTTGCAGCGTGAGTGCTTTCTTGAGCATTTCAACTGCCTGGGCGTAGGCCTTCTGCTTGAAGAGGATCCACCCCAGATTCTGACAGATGTCGGGCTGATTGGGTTCGATCTGGTGCGCCCGATAATACACCGGCAGGGCATCGTCCAAGAAGCCCAGAGCCAAGTAGATCTGCCCCACGGCCATCCGGGCCCGGTTGTTGTTGGGCTCGAGTTGGCTCAGCTGCATCAACGCCCGAATGGCATTCTCAGGGTCTCCATCCTGCAAAGCGCTCAGGCCGAGGTGATAATACGCGTCACTATACTCGGGATTAATCTCAACCGCCTGCGTGAACTCCACTGCCGCTTCGTGGTACTTGCCCGCTTTTTCCAGCTCCAGACCCCGCTGATAGTGTCGTTCGGCTTTCGGTATCTGCTGTCCAAATGCGAGTCCCAGAGCAACGAAGGCCAATATCACCCCAACGAACCGCACATCATGAGGCCACAGCCCACTTCTCACGCCCGTACTTCCCTCCAGCCAAGATCGCGACTTCCCCACACCGACACCTGCACGCTCTGCAATCCCTTGAGCCGATCATCCCGCCTCGCTTCCCACCCACGGGTTTCCCAGAAATGATCAGCCTTTCGGGCCCCCCTCCTTGTCCTTATTCTTAGCCATAGGGGCAGAGTGGGAATCCAACCGGGGTGGGCGGAAGCAGGACTATGCCAAACCATGGGCTGAACTGCAAACGCCGGAAGCGATTGAAAAACACGGGACCTCCTAAGTCGTCAAACTGGGTACGAACACGAATTTCGACTTTCACTTTCCGGCTGACCGGTAACATACACCCAACCGCCTCTGAATGCATAGTCCCATATTGAGACGCGTTAAATGTTACTGTTGAGCGGTCGTCGAGGCATCTAAGAATGTAACCTGTCGTGCCGTGGAAGGTGTTGCCCGATTCCAGGAAAGGAGGAGGGTTTCCATGCGTCGCCGCTCGCCGTGGGAGTATTTTCGGGCTGACCTGCCCCCAATCGTTGTACCACTTTCTAAGTTAGTCCGTGCTTGTCCGCGATCCACCGACTGCGACTGTCGATCTGAAGCCCGGCCAATAAACCACTGAGCGCGTTTCGTGAATCAGCAGACTGCGCAAATAGGGATCGCCCTGCTTACTGATACCGAACAATCACATATCATTGAGACGAGAGCCGACTCGCATCGTTTTCGTAGAACCGTGGAGAAACTGCAGAAGAAGAAATCCTGAAGTCGGGAGGCAGAACCGCGGCGGCTTTCCACTCCGGCTGTCGCTTCGCCCTAAACGCTCCGCCCTCCGGGCTCCGCAGGGCTTCGCTCCGGGCAAGGCCAACGACAAAAACTAGTACCAAAGCAAGAACAAAAACCAAAACAAAAAGGAGACACTTCTAATGAGGTAGCAGAGGGAACATTTCTAAAGAGCTCCGACAATTCAAATTTGAGGAGCTTGACTCGTCGTATAACCTTATAATAGAAGCCCGTGAGGGTTGCCGTGTAATGATCGAAACTCCCGCAGACAATGCGGTTTTCAAACGACTCTGTTGATCTGTGCTGCGCTTGAACTGGAGGCATCATGATGCTCGTTCGAAGGATCGCACTTCTTGCCCTTTTCCAAATCTTGGCCCTCGCAATGGTGGGAGGCTCTACGACCCTGGAGGCGCAGGCGGCGACAGCGCTTGAGGGAATGACGCTCCATGTGGTCCCTCAAGCCCACATTGACTTGGCATGGTGGTGGCGTTATGACCCGGAGACGGTTCGGGTGATCGTTCCCAAGACCCTCTCCATGGCATTCGAGAATCTGGAAAAGTATCCGGATTATACGTTCACCTTCCTGCAGGTCCCAGCGCTCGATCCATTGGAGAGGCTTTTTCCCGACTACTTCTATAAGATCCATTATTACATCTATCATCCGGAGGCAATGGGGCGCTCCATTCCCAATCCACATGGCACAGATGAAGCCTTGGGCCGGTTCAAGATAGTTCACGGATTGTATGTCGAGTCGGATGGGTGTGTGCCAGGAGGAGAGGCTGTCGTGCGCCAGTGCCTCTACGGTAAGCGATACTTCAAATATAAATTCGGGATCGATGTGAAGACAGCATGGTTTTATGATGCCTGGACACACCCGTGGACCTATCCCCAGATTCTCAAAAAGAGCGGGATCGATTCGTACATGTTCGAGAGAGGCGAAGGAGGCGAAAACGACGAACGCATGTTCTGGTGGCAGGCGCCGGATGGCTCCCGCGTCTTTGCTTACAAGCCTGCCAGCTTCGGCGGATTGGCCACCAAGGATGAATGGGAAAAAGAGCTCCAGGAAGTGAGGAAGAGATATGGCGTGAAAGACCACATTGCACTGATCGGCGTGGGCGACCATGGCGGCGGTATCCCCGAAGGCGACATTGAAGTCATGAAGAAGGTCATGAGCGCCATGCCGGCCAAGGCGCAATTCAGCACAGCCGACAAATTCCTGAGTAGCGTTCTACAGCAGAACGTGCAGTTCCCGACGGTGAAATATGAAATAAGCCCCACGATGCGGGGCACTTACACTACTGTCGCGGAAATTAAGAAGCGCAACCGGGAGAGTGAGAACCTTCTAATGACGACCGAGAAGTTCGCTTCGGTGGCAATGGGCTTGGGGGACTTTCCATACCCGCAGGCGGACCTGACCAGCTCATGGAAGAAGGTCATGCTTAACCAATTCCACGATACTATCGCAGGGACAGAAACGCCTGACGCCACCGACGATGCGCTGGCTCTCTATCAAGAAGTCCTCGATTCTGCTGCCATTGAACTGAAGGACGCCCTAGAGTACATAGCAGCAAGAATTAACACTCAAGGACAGGGGATACCCGTCGTCGTGTTCAACCCTCTTTCCTGGGAGCGAACCGATACGATAGAGGCAGAGCTGCACCTGGAAAGTTCAGCTAAAGGCATTGAATTGAGAGATTCGCAGGGACAGATCGTTCCTTACCAGGTTCTGGGTGAAAAGCGAAACGGGAATACCTATGACTTGCGAATACTCCTCCTTGCCGAAAACCTGCCATCACTCGGCTACAAGACCTATCGGGTTGTTCCCAAGCCGGACGCCGGCGCCTTGACCAGCCCGCTGCAGGCAAGCGCGGCCGGTCTGGAAAACCAATTCTATAGGGTGGAGATTGATTCCGCTTCCGGCTGCCTGAAGAGTGTTTTTGACAAGCGATCAAAACGGGAAATCCTGGATAAGAGCGGCAGGGGAAATCTCATTCAGATCATCGAGGATTTTGGTGATTCGGAGGGATTCCTCCGATCAGCGGATGGGAAGCTGGATCCGAAACACAAATGGACAGGAAAGACGATCAATGTGGATTCGAATCCAGAAATTAAGATTCTCGAGGCCGGACCGGTTCGCGCCTTGATCCAGATCAAGAAGAAGTCAGGCCTCTCCCGATTCGCACAAACAATTGCGCTTTACCAGCGAGTTCCAAGAATCGATTTTGGACTGACCATGGACTGGAAAGGCCAGAACAGGATGGTGAAGGTCTCGTTCCCTCTGAATGTTCGCGCGGCCGAGGCAACCTACGAGATCCCATATGGTACTATTCGCCGCCCCAGCAAAGGCGAAGAGCAGAACGCTCAAAAATGGGTCGATATGTCCGATCGGAACTATGGGATCAGCCTCCTCAATGACGGCCGTTACGGCTATGATATAGAAGACAATGTGATTCGCCTGAGCGTCCTGCGAAGCCCCAACTCGCCTGCCTTTGCCACTGACGAACGCGGTGTCCATTCGCTCCGGTATTCACTCTACCCGCATTCCGGAACCTGGCAGGAGGCTGAGGTCACCCAGCGCGGGCACGAGTTGAACTATCCGCTCTTGGTCATTGTGGATACTCCTCACGAAGGGGAATTGCCGGCGACACATTCCTTCCTCCAGGTTGAGCCCAGTAATGTCATCGTGGAAGCGGTCAAGAAAGCAGAGGATTCTGATAATCTGATCATTCGCATGTACGAAGCCATCGGCAAGAGATGTTCGGCAAAGATCTCTCTGGCAAGGCCAGTAGACGCGGTTCATCAAACCGATCTGCTTGAGAACGATCTGAAGGAAATGCCGACTGACGGAAGAAGCTTCGAGGTTCCTATGGGAGCCTATTCCATCGAAACATTCAAGCTGATCAGGGACAAATGATAGGGCAGGCAGGTCACGGCAGATGTAAACGATTGCGATTCGAACTTGAGGTTTGGCGGTCCAGTTAAGAGTCTCCAGTTCACTCTGCCACACGGGTCGACATTTCGCGGAGATTCATTGCAGACGGTGGGCGTTTCACCTCAAGAAGACGGTAAGCTTCCTGACTGGCTCGGGAAAGTTGATTATGGAGTCGATCCTCGAGACCCAAGCCGCCACCATTCGGCAGTTCATCCACGACCGTCACTCGAGGGGCTTTCAAGCGCAGCAGTTTCCCGATAAGACTTTCCACCTGCACATCGTTTCGACCTCCTCAGCGTCGTATTTGCCAGAACAACGTAAGGTAGGCGACTTGAGCTTCCCTCTTCGAGGCATTCGACTACGACTTTTTGCATTCTCAACCCTTCAACCCTCTACACACTTTTGAGAAAGGAGCCCAGATTCTTATGGTGAGAAAAGTTGCTCTAGTTGCGGCGGTGTTGGTGGCCTTGCGGTGGGGAGGACTCGTCGCTCGAGCGGGCGGGCAGAGTTCGCCTCTGCCAAAGACTCCTATACTCTTCGACACCGACATTGGCAGCGATATTGACGATGCGTTCGCGCTGGCGCTGATCATCAACAGCCCGGAGCTGGATCTTTTGGGTGTCACGACGGTGAGCGGCGATACCCAGGCGCGGGCGCGCCTTGCGGCCAAGATGCTCTGGGAAGCTGGCGGCGCCTGGCGGCGGGTACCTGTCGCAGCCGGCGAGTCCGGGAACCCTTTGGACGTCGAACAAACTCGCTGGGCGGCAGGCTTTACGAGTTCCGCACTGCGCCCCGAAAAGGCAAGCGATTTCTTGCGAGCGGCGTTCGAGCGAAGGCCAGGGGAGATCACGCTGGTCACCGTCGGCCCGCTGACCAATGTCGCGGCTTTGCTCAGGCAAGATCCTGCGGTCGCTAGGAAAATCCGGCGCCTTGTGATGATGGGCGGGTCAATTGCGCTCGGCTTCGAACCGCACTCCCCGGCTACCAACGAATACAACATGGCCTCGGATCCCACGGCCGCCCAGGTGGTATTCGCCTCCGGCATCCCGATCCTCATGGTGCCGCTCGATGTTACCGCCATGCTGCAACTCGGTCCCGCTCGGCGGGGCCGTGTGTTCAAGCATCTCTCCCCTCTTACCAACGCCTTGACGCTACTCTATCACCTCTGGGGCTCGCCGACCCCCACGCTCTTTGACCCCATGGCTGTCGCTATGCTTATCGACCCGGGCCTCTGCAAGACCCAGGCACTGGCCATCGTGGTTGATACCAGTGGATTCACGCGCGTCGCTGAGGGAAGGGCCGCCAATGCAACTGTCGCCCTGCACACCGACCCGGCAATGTTCTTTCGCCTTTACCTGAGCCGCGTGGCCCCAAAGGTGGAGGTCAGGTAGGGGATCCCGCCGCAGAAGGCTCACGGAAAGCGAGAATCGTGATGACGAAGTTGGCGATCCAGATGGTCAAGCCAGTACCACAAACTGAGTCCTGCTTACTTCGATCAACTAGCGGTTGGAACGCTCTCTCGTCAGGCGACTGGAGGCCCTTGGAAACCAAGTCGTTCTCTAATCCCCCATGCCTGACTGACACCTGGGTTTTCGAGGGAGGCAAGACACCCCAGTCACGTAAATGCGTGTCACGATCCCCAGGCTCCATTACAGCGGCGCCCCCAGGGCACTGTTACGGGTGGTACCTTCGCGCCCTCAGCCTTCATGGTTACGTCCAGGGGAGGATCGTCGGAGCATCTCAGGTTTAAGAACTCGCAGCACAATCGTATACAGCGTTGCAAGGGAAACCACTAGGAAGGAAAAGAAGATGATGCTTTGACCTCTTGCCCATCCTTGTCTCCACAGGTCAGCACCGAAGCAGTGGTACAGCGGCAACACACTCGTTCCCATACCAAGCAACGGCAGAAGTGCGTGCCAGAACCAACTGAAACGGCGGGGCCGAAAACGAAAAAAGAAGAACGCGCACCCGATGTTGACGAAGATGTTCGAAACCATCGCGAAGAAGACCACAACGCTACCCCACCATTCATAGGCAAGATAGACCCCCATCCAGCGGCACCAGAGGACTGCTACTCCCAATGTTGTCACCATTGCGACATGTTGGGCAGTCCAGGGGACTTTGTACCTCGAGTGTAATTGGCCGAAAAAGGCAGGCAACGTGCCGTCCCTTCCCATCGCATACGCAACGCGGGCGCAACCAACGATCGATGCTAGGTAGGAGCCCAATACAGCTGTGATCGCGGTCACAGTCACCACGATCGATCCGGCACGCCAATACTGGCGCGATATCACTGCGACCGGATTGATTCCTTTTGTCACATAGTTCCGCCACGCCTCGGCTGGAAAAACAACACAGAAGCTCCAAGATGTCAGGGCCCAATAGAACCCCAGGAAGGCGCAAGCGATCACGACTACACGGGGGATAACAACGCGAGGCGAATGCGTCTCTTCGGCCGCCGTGGTGATGACTCCAAATCCCACGAAACTCAAAAGCCCGAACACAAGGCCTTGGAACAACCCTCGATTGCCAGAGAGGGATTGGGAGGGAAGAAATGGCCCAAACTCAATGTGGCCTTGCAGGAAGAGCTTGAGGAGAATAGTGCAGGACAATGCCATCACCACAGAGAGTTCGATAACAGCGAGTGCCATCGATGCCTTAACGGAAATCTGGATGCCCGGATATGCAAGGCAGGCGACGATGACTGTAGACACAAGGACACCCAACATCGACGTAGCGTAGTTTGCCTCCCAATGGAGGAGGTTAGCGAGAAGTTCGTTGAAGAACACACTGAAAAGAATCGGCTGGAGGACGACACAGAAGAGATAGGTCGATAGCAACAAGAGCCCCACCCAAAAGCCAACGATGGGGTTGATGGCCTCGCACAGCCATGTGTACGCACTTCCGGCCGAAGGGATTTCACGTGCGATCATGGCGTAGCAGAGTGCTGTTGGCAACGTGCACGCAAGGGCCAGTACGAAAACGAAAGGGGCAACTTTACCCGATTCTGCAGAGATCAGGCCCAAGTTCGCATAGATGCCCAGGGCTGGCGCCATCATCACCACACCCAGAGCGGCTACGCCAAGGGTGCTAACCGCTCCGGCGTTGAGAGCGTTGCGACGTTTTTCGTCAGACACAATTCACACTCATCTCTCTCGCGCAGAATACTCTGTCGGTAAGAACCCGCCCATCTCTGCACCTCGTCCCCACTGAAAGTGACGCAAAATGGCAACCATAGGCTGGAAGATGCCATGTTCGGCAAAAGGATCGACAACCGTGCACAAATCCTTCTCCCGTCATAGGTCAAGCCGTCCACACTGCATATGGTGTTCCTGCCGGCAAGCTTCTTCTTTCCAGCACGCCTCCCGCAGATTCCCAAACTAGCTCACGTTCAAGCCTTCACCCCGAACCGGCTCGTGGAACCTCTCCGCTCATCCATTCTGTATCGGTCGGCACCGCTCGACGTGGGCCAACTGAATCTTCCGCCGCCTGCACCATGCTAAGAAGTGCTGGCTGGTGAGTTCCGGCCTGTTGTCCCAGCGCTGGCTCTGGGCAGCCTTTCCTCACCGCCCGTTCCAGCCCGCGCGTTTCTCGCCGGCGGGCAAAGCTCGCGTCTACGTCCAGCGCTCCGTATTCTCGCGTGTACGCATCCAGTACGCGGCTGAGCACACGCACCTGCCGCCCTCCCGGCCAGTACATCGTGGGCGAAATCCAGCGGCCCTTCCAGATCGGCGGCGCTCAGCACCATCACCGCCAAGCAAGAGATCTCACGGCAGCATTCGGTGTTGGTAGGCAATCGATACGGAATTCTCTCGAACGAGTCATTGTCTGGATGAGAACGGCTACACTGACTCGCTCCCAAACGGTCGTGCGGGTCATTCCCATGGGACCATGGATTCCAGCTATCGGCCGAAGGCCCGGACAACACCAAAGCACTGGCCGGAACTCTGCTCCCTATCTTCGCACCTGCCTAGCTCCAACATCCTTGTTCAGTGACTACTTCGGATCACTCACGTTCCCTATCGTTGCCAATCGATCCGCCGTACAAACCCACCTCCATAGGGCCGCCTGTGAACGAGCACATGGTGTTAGCGCGCCATCCTGGAGATCTCGTTACACGCGGGGTAAAGGTGCTTTACGGATTCGTACAAGGCAACATACAAATCGTAAGAGCGCTCGTAAACACTGCGGTTTGCCGAATTAGGTTTGACCTCTTCGCCCGTTAGAGCCATAACTCTGACAGCGGATGCAATGTCAGCATAGGCATGAATACCAACTGCGGCGAGGATTGCAGCACCGAGCACTGCTGCCTCCCCCTGGGTTGGGACCACGACGGGAATTCCGCAGGTGTCTGCCTGGATCTGCGACCACAAGCGGCTCTTGCTTCCGCCCCCGAGCACCCGGAGTTCTCGCGCTCTGACGCCCAGTCGGTTCAACCCTTCTAGGTTACGCCGGATCATGAAACTGACAGCTTCCAATAGTGCACGGACGAAGTGTGCCCGAGTGTGGGTGAGGCTAAACCCGAAGAAAACGCCGCGGGCGTTCGTATCGAACTCTGGGAAGAGAGCACCCTGCAGATGCGGCAGCATCACGATCCCATCACTCCCGGCCGGAACCTTGGCCGCCTCTGCCGTAAGCACATCGTAAATGCTTTGTGCGCTGCTCTCAGCAAGAACCGCTGTTTCCGCGGCAAATCGATCCTTGAACCACTTGAATGCCAGACCGCCTGTCTGGTTCCAAGGAAGCAGACAGTATCTCTCAGGAACAGCATGGATGTGGCACGGCACCCGTGTCGAGTGATCAAAGATCGGCTCGCAAACCGTGGCGAGAAGGGCCAGGACTGATCCCGTGCTTACACTGACGACGCCCGGCTCGATGTTGCCTGCGGCGATGCCGGCGCAGGTTTGATCCAGACCACCGGTGACCACCGCAGTTTTTGTACTCAGACCAGTCTCACCAGCGCATGCTTTCGAGACGAACCCGATGGCAGTTCCAGATGGGAACAAGTCAGGTAATTGTTCTGCACGGATGCCAGCAAAAGCAAGAAGTT
>Ga0187886_1001404_pt1 | contig 22026 bp, 9 predicted proteins | sample June2016WEW_20_1_FD_133001 | JGI IMG/M metagenome (GOLD analysis project Ga0187886, IMG submission 133001) | Peatland microbial communities from SPRUCE experiment site at the Marcell Experimental Forest, Minnesota, USA - June2016WEW_20_150 | ecosystem: Environmental > Terrestrial > Soil >... | reverse complement strand
CTGGGCCGCTTTGGCTCTGGCGCACATCACCTGCTCGCTGATTGAGCCAAAGGACATGCCCGCCCCATAGAAGGGGATAGGGATCTCGATCTGGCGATCGTAGGGTCGGCGATTGAGCGGGATAGAAAGATCAACTGCCACGTCGTTGGACAGGCGCCGATCTTCAGGCAGGAATTTGAAATCCAGCACATCGAAGCCACCACCGGAATTGCCCACGCGGTGTTCCAGGCCGTTGGTGGCCGGCTTCCCGGTTTCGGCTTGCACCCAGGTGGAGAGAATCAAGTCCGCCGTCCAGCGGTGGTCACCCAGTGCAGGCAGCTTGCCGTTCTTCAACTCAGGCCAGAGGTGAAAGCCTTGGTGCAGAGAGGCGGTATGTTTCTCGACAATGAGCTGCTCGGCGGTCTTCATGCTATTGGCCATAGCCTTCGATCCCGGAAAACGCTTCGCGTTCCAGCTCCTTCTGGAACATTGCACGTCCCATCTCACCGCGGAGCCGGCGGACTTCCCGCAAGCCCATCGCCCCCAGCACTTCGAGCAATTGGTCGCGCCAAGAAGCCAGCAAGTTCTTTACGCGCTGGACGCCCCAGTTGACGGCAAGCCTTCTGGGTAGCTTGAACTGGCTTTTCTCCCGGGTGGCGCACTCACCCACAAACTCCGCCTGTAGGGCCGCCAAGAGGGGTGTGTCAAGGGCAACGGCATCCAGACCGCAGATAATGGCTTTGGGAACATGCTCGGCGGCGATGATCCCGCCGCTCCCCAGGAGCGTCACCTCATCACGGCACGCCGCTTCGACAAAGGTTCGGTGCGCCTCGCGGATGAGGTCCAGCACGAACGGCCCGTCCCGCCCCCGGCCATGATAATTGGTCACCAAGTGGAACACTCGGATCCCCGAGTGATAGTGCTGTAGCAGCTCCTCCTTGGAGACACGTTCGTAGCGCAGGCAGGACGTGCTTTCGGGGAAGCGCGTTCGAATCTCTCGGAGGAGCGCTTCGTTACCGCCATCGAGCTCTATCATCCGTGGCGTAAAGTGGAGTTCCATGAGTGCGTTTGCATCATCGTGGCTAGCGAGTGGAACGACCTGTTGCCCCCGGAGCCTGAACCTGTTGAGCACCTTAACTGGCAGGACGAGCAACGTTTCTGCCGCTTGGGCTGCTTCCACGAGGATCTCGAGGAATTTTCTGGATAGAACAGAAGTCGGCGGGATATCGAAAAACCATGGCACGGGGATGGAAAAGGTCCGCAGGCTTTCCCCAGCCGCTGTCCCCTGTTCATCAAAGGTAAGGAATGGTGGCTTCAGGCCGATATTCACACTTGTCGAAATGAACTCTCGACCGTGAATCCCGTCGCGCGTGGGGCGCACGATCTCCGACATGTCGGTCCACATCCCTTCCCAGCCTTCGCCCCCGAACGGACCCCGATAGCCGGCGCCTTTTACGGGGATCCTCCCGGTGCGTGCTTCGTAGCAAGTCGTGTCCACGTGCTCGGGTGTGAAGTACGAATCACCCAGATGCTGGTGTTCCGGGTTAAGGTGTACCTGGACCATCTCGGGGTGCTCAATCGTGCAGCGTAGGCAACCCACACACGAGTTGCTCCGAGGCGCGAATCCCCCCACTGGCCCAGAGAAGACGCCGTACACGCAGGGCCGACTCAGTGCAACTTCCGGGTTTCGCCGATAGTGGACCAGTTCTTTGAGCAGGTGCATGGCCAGCCCACGCTTTTTGACTTTCACCCGTGTGCGACTCGGGAAGAGAGCGATGTCGGGCGCGGGGCTCGTCTGAAGGTGGTAGCGGTGATACACGTTGGATCCCTGATTCAATCAAACAAACTACGCCAAGTGGCTCGACTGAGCGATTGCCAGCCCTTGAGAAACCCGAGGTCTTGACGGGTGGAAGCCAAGTAAACCCGACTGTTCGGGCAGCGGGACCCAGGCAGGTAAGCGCTCCTGCCGCCCCTGACACCCTCTGGGTCTCCTGCGGTAGACACGCCCCGCAGATCAAGCGAGCAGGATCGACAGCACTTAGGAGCGAAGTCCAGGGGGAACTCCCTCTTGCTAAGCTTCCTCAGAATGAACCCGAATGCAGCGAGGCGGGAAGGCGGAGGGTCGCCACTCACCCACGCGACGCTTTCGCCCCCCAAAAGCGCGCTCCGGGTCAACAGCACAGATTAGATTAGGTCAACGCTGGCCCGAAAGCAGACCAGACTCGAGGATGGTTTACTCCATGGTGACGGCTGTCCTTCGCCAAAATCACATCTGCCTGATAACAATTGATTTCTCCTTAACGATTCTAGATATCCAGCGGCATGCTCACGCTCCTGGTTTCACTGATCCGTCTTCTTTTCTCCACAAATCCTTGCCAATAATTCGATCGGGGCAGGAAAACAGTCTACAATGCGCCTTACATGCTCCTTGTTCGGCGACTTTAACAACCGTCCCCCGGACATTGGCGGACGATTTCATGTTTGAGCTGACTGCCAGCGGCATCCAGGCGCAATCGTCCTTATGGTCCTCTTGAATGGCCAATTTCAGAAGGGATTTAGGGAATGCCATACCGGCGGAAGGCTTCAAGCCGCTCGTCGCTCGTAGCGATGGTGAAGTCCGCCAACTTCCGGAATGTCCACCACGGCACCCAGTTCGGGCGGTTGAGTCGCCCGTGGTTCCTGAGCATCCTTCGCCCATGCCAGATGAGTCCGCGAATGTAGGTAGTACTGGAAATAGGACTCCAGAATGCGACGGAGGGAAGATTCGTTGAGCACCAGGATGTGGTCGAGGCATTCGCGACGTATTGAGCCGACTAGGCGCTCAGCGTAGGGATTCTGCCAGGGTGATCTTGCAGCCGTCAGGACTTCCTGAATCGCCATCTGGCGAACTCGCTGACGGCATGCCCCTTCATAAATCGAATCGCGATCATGCAGCAGGTAGCGTGGCGCACTGTCCCACGGGAAGGCCTCGGCCATCTGTTGCGCCGCCCGTTCCAAGGTGGGGTGGGCGGTAACGTTGAAATGAATTACTCGACGTCGATGATGAGCCAAGACTCTGAAGACAAACAAAACTCGAAAGCTCAGGGTCGGCACCACGAAGAAGTCCGTCGAAACCAATTCCTTCACGTGATTGTTGAGAAAAGTGCGCCAGGTCTGAGAGGGCGGTCTGCGCGGGCGAACCAGGTACTTGGCGACCGTCGTTTGGGACACCTCGATGCCGAGCTTGAGTAGCTCGCCACGGATACGCGGTGCTCCCCAGAGCGGATTCGCCAAACTCATCTTGCGGATCAGGTCACGGACCTCCAGGGCAACTGTCGGACGCCCGGGTGCGCCCTGGTGACTTTTCCATGTCCAATAAATCCGGAACCCTTTTCGGTGCCACGCGATCACCGTTTCGGGCTTCACTATGAGCAACGCCGAGCGCCAGTTCGACCAGAAGCGGGAAAGCCAAACCCAAAGCAGTCGGTCCGCGGAGTGCCAACGAAGACGGCCACGCTGGGACCTCTTGAGGACTGTTAGCTGGTGGCGGAGAGCCAGAACCTCAACTTGCAGCGCTGCCCGGGTTCGGAACCAAGATCGGATGCTAAACAAGGCGGAAAATAGGGAAGTGAACATAGGGTCGGAACAACACCAATCCCTTTCGGCAACATCAATGACTTCAATATGATCGAGATTTTTGGCATGGACACCGGCCCGGTGGGAACAGGAACTTCCCCAAGTTCGCACCGCCATCAAATCTGGAGCCCGCGCCCGCTCTGCAACTCCCTCGACGCTCTGACGCCCCTGTGAATAAGCCGCTCTTTGCGGTCGATCGAGTTTCTTGCAGGGACAGGGAAAAACTCAACAAACACGACTACTCAACGGCGACAGTAGCCGTGTCTTTCGGACGCGAGATTATGAAGTGACCACGGGAAGGTTGATCGCGATGTAGCCGGAGGCACAATACCTGGAGGGCACTCGCGATCGTTATTTGTCCCTTGATCGAGTTTATAGGAGAGACAGGGGCTAAATCCGCAGGCGTCTCGTGGCTGCAATGACTATTCGATATCGATGGCGCCGGCAACCCTGGCTTGGTGAATTGCCGCCGATTTCCGGCGCAATTCCTGGGAGCGAGCTAAGGCCTTTTGAGCAGACTCCATTTTCCCGAGTTTGCGGTAGGCCAGATAGAGCTGGTAGTTGACGTTGCCATAATAGTCGAAGGGGCTTGCTTTTTCGAGTTCGGGCACGGCGTTAGAGGCTTGTCCCATGCGCAGGTAGGCTGTCCCCAGGACAGCGCTTGCTTCGAACATATCCGGCTGATACCGCAAGGCCTTTTGCAGGTAAGGGAGCGCCTTTTCAGATTCATGGCGTCGCACATACAATCGACCGAGGAGGAGGAGGGTGCGAGCACGGCTGGAGTCGAGTTCGTAGCTTTTTTGAAGTTCAGCTTCCGCCTCATCGTAAGAGTTTTTCGAGAGATAGAGGTCTCCCAAGGTCTCATGAAGTTCCGCCTCCGTGGGCCGCAACTGGACAGCGATTCGGAACTCGTGGACCGCGTCCTCGTCCGCTTGCCGCAACTGAAAGGCTTCTCCTCGCAATTCGTGAGCTCGCCAAGAGTCCGGCGACAAATCCTCGACCTGGTTGAGACATTCCGCAGCCAGCCTCTGGAAGATTTGAATGAGCCAGTAAATGGCTTCGGGGTTGTTTCTCTGAGTGGCCAGGGCTTCAGAGAAAGCACGGGAAGCTCCCTCGAATTGCCGTAGTGTGAGCAGCGTCCTGCCTAGCAAGAGTCGTTGGGCGTTGCTGAGTTGTTTGCGACCCTGGAGGGACTCGGCGCAAGCCGCATACAGGTGGCGGGTGCACGCTTCCTGCCCCCTCAGGCCACGCATTGTGCCCTCGGAGGCGCCTCGCCACGAGGCAAGATCGGTTTGCAAGGCTGCCCCTTGGTCGTAAGCCGCCGCGGTTTCGCCGCGCACCCTGTAAAGACTCGACAGGAGAAAACTACGGGGTGCTCCTTCTGGGGCCTTCTGAAGAGCCCTGACGAGCTTGATAGCTAGGTCCGAATCGAGTCTGAGCGCTGGGAAGTCTGGTTGGAGAGCCAGGAACTCAGGAGAGATCTCCCATGCTTTGGCCACGGCCTTTAGCGCGACTGGGGCATCCCCCCTTGCCAAGCTCGTTTCGGCTATCCCCAGCCACGCCGACTCGCTTCTCGAATCGAGTTGGAGTTCCGTTTCGAATTCGGCTTTAGCCGCCTCGATCAGTCCCTGACGCAACTCGTCGCGACCCGCAGCCGTGTGCAGTCCCTGCTGCGAGGGCTGGATGGCGAGAGCCCGCCTGTATTCATGGATCGCGTCATTCCAGAGGCTGCGTTCGCACAGCACGTCGCCCGCGAGCCGGTATCCCCAGGCTGAGTCGGGATACTCCTTTGCCAGCCGGGATACAAGGCGCGTGGCTATTCCAAGGTAATCGTGGCCCAGTCCAAAGTTCGCCTCTACCTTGTCGGGTTCGAAAGAAAAGACCAAACGGAACTGGCCTACCGCCTCCGAGTACCTGCCCAGCGCCAGATAGCACGCCGCCAGCGCCCGCCGAGCCTCCCGATTCGATGATTCCAGGCTCAAAGCTCGCTGGAGTGGTGGCATCGCCTTCCCAGGGAACCCCAACTTCATGTAATCAACACCCAGAATGATGTTGGGGCCGAGAAGGTTCGGTCTCTCGCGTGCGGCTTTGGAGAGCTCCTCAACCGCAAGGGTGTACTGGCCGAGGGCGTGATAGGAAAGACCGAGATTTACCCGCGCTTCAACGAGGTTCGGATCAACCGCCAGGACCTTCTTGTATTCTTCAGCCGCTCGGTCAAACTCACCCAGCTTCGTGGCCTTAAGCCCCGCGCGGAAGTGATCGGTTTCATCCGGTTCTTGAGGGTTCGGAACCCCGGGCGAAGCCAGGGCAAGCCCCGCTGCGAACAATAAGCAAAAGAACGCGAGCAACTGAAGAGTCCTAGAGAGACGTGACGCATGCCGCGGGCAAACCTGACCCACAGGCCCGCGGCCAAGACGGGGCATCTGCGCAGCCTGCCGAAACCGGGAACGCTTGGCGAGTTTCAGCCCACGTGCACTTCGGTGGGAGGCGCACGAGAATAAACCGGATGTGAACGGGCACAAGGATCGGTTCACAACTTCTCAACCGTCAGCAAGCTCGCTTCCGTGATGGGGACCGCTAGCTCCAGGGTGTCGGAGGCAGCCAGTCTTTCGACTGAGCCTCCGTGGGTGACCCTGTAATCGCCTTTCGGAAGGCCTTTGATGGCCAGCTGGACGTTTTTCACCAGTCCCGTCGAGTCGTTCATCTGAAATTCAAAGGAGGGTTTCGTTTTGTCAAAAGTAAGTGACTTGATCTCCCCGGTGGTCGCCTCAATGTCGATTCTTTCGCTGACAAACAGCACTCTCTTCTTTACCCCGTCCCGCGGATAGACCTTGATCTTGTTGGGTGAGGTTTCAATCTCGCACCCACACCCCATGAGGCCGAACGCTTCATCGTCCAGGACATAAGACTTTGCCGCCTTAAGATAACCCCAAAGGGCCGGTCCAAACTCGAAAGTCTTGGGCGGCTCACAGGCGAAGACGCCGGGCTTGACTATGAACCAGGCGAATCCCATGCCATCGGGCAGAACGTTGTGCATCACACTCATCACGCCTGCGTAGCCCTTGATGAACATCTCTTTGTCTCTTGTATCCTCGAATCCCTGCAACAGTGCCATGCCGTTCAAAGCCTCGGAATGCCAGCACGTGATTTCTCCACGCAGATCGGGATGCGCGAACAGATCGTTCCCATACCGGAACCACACCGGTTGGTCTCCGCCCCGAAGGGCCTTGAGGAGCGGAAGCATCTCGAGATTCCTTTTTCTGCTCTCCTCGTTTCCCCTCATGCCAAAAAACCTGGTAAAGAAGTAGGTTTGCGGCTGTGCTGTCTCGTCGATCTCGATTTCGGAGCTGTACGGATACGGGTCGTTCAAGAACTCCTCATTGCACTTTCTCATTTCCTCCAGCAGATTCTCGTATTCTGCTTGCCACCCTTCACTCTTGATGTCTTCCAGAATGTTTAGCGCGCACGCTCCCGTGATAAGACCGACGTGCTTGTACGGTCCTGTAGTAAACCATTTCATACAGGTGTAGTATGACATCTTGAGATACTTGCGCGCCGTTCTGTGGGTCAGGATACCGTATTCCCTGCCGATGCGGTAAAGCGAGTGATAGATGTTTGCCACGAAGGCGTAGTTGTAAGTCCGCCAGGTCGCTTCAGAGCGCTTCTTCGACCAGCTTCCCCATGAGCTCGACGGGTATCGCTCCTTCCAGTAAAGCGAGGCTCGCACTTCGTAGGTTTCCGGATTCTGGATGTACTTGAACAGACAATCGGAAACGTAGGTCTCCAGTTTTTCGACCTCTTCCCGTGAGGGGTAGTACACATTCTTCGCAGAAAGAAACAAGGGCTCCCCAAAACCGGGATCATCGGTCCCGCCGACTTCCCACACGTCGTCGTTTTCGTCGAACGTACTTCCACGGCGATAATCAAAAGGCAAGAACATGTGATTACGATGGTAAGGATCGGCCGGATTCTCGTAGAACTGCCTGTTCGCGATGAAGCGGGCGCGAGCCTTGAGCAACTGCTCGGCGTCTTCGATGCAGTAGAAGTGCAAATTGGTCCATCTCCCCTCTCCGTAAACCAGCTTCAGACTCTTCTGCCCTCGCCCCTTAAAGGATATGGTTAATAATGTGTTGTTATCTGCTCGGGTCTTGCTTTCTATAGTGACGCCGTCGGAATGAATTTCTATATTCTTCAAATCAGACTGAGACTTCACGTGGACATAAACGCGGGAAGGAGTCTCCTGAACGACCATGGAGGGGAGAATCCTGATCCCGAGGTTGCCGCTCCTGCAAAGTTCTTCCCGGATAGCAGCATAGCCGTCGATGAACACAAACCGAAACTGAAAGGATTTCACTTGCCCGGGTTCCAGGATCAATGACGTGTGCCCGTTTACCCAGGGGTTCCACTCCCAGCCACGCAGATCCTTGGCGGCCCAGGAGTGGATCGCCAGAAGATCTGTCCCGATCCAGTTAGGCGCGAACGACCCCTCGACTTTGTAGCTGCACTCAAGCGATGTGTCGTTTGCGCAATGAAATAACAGAAAAGGCACATCGCCGGCAGGCCTCTGGAGGAGTACGTAGGAGCTATGGCCGGCGATAAAATGGTGCGCGAATACTTTCTGTTCGTGAATAAGCTTCTGCATCTCGGGCATGATCCCCTGCATGTCGGCTTGCGTAGGCGTCAAGCCCTTGTACACTTCGGCGTAATCGTCATTGGCTCGCAGAGGGAATGCCAACTCACCGATTTCCAAGGTCTTGCCGGTAGTATTGGCGATTTCGATGTTCCACATCAGGGAGTTATCATCTGCAAAGTAAAATCTCATCGCAAGATCATAGCTTTTGATGCCATTCTCTTTCCGTGACTCCCTTTGGTACTTCACCGAAAAGGTCTTCCCGTCGAAGCCGACCCTCCGCGTGTCGGAAGAGTCGCTTGTTGTCTCGCGCCTCCACTTGCCGCTGATCTTGTAGGGAGCGCCGGGGCCGGCAGGCATCTCCCGCACCCAGTCGGGAGTCTTGAGATCCCAGCAGGTGCTCACCACATTTCCTGTCCACAAGATGTCTCCCAAGTCCACTCCCCGAGTGTTATGGGCATTTCCGAGAAAGTTCGTGCCCAACCGGTCCCCCTCTTTCGTGATCGAGTAAATCGTGCCGCTCAGTCTATCAAAGTTGACGACCATGCCTCCTGCCGCCAGTTTTACAAGGTCCACGGCGTTCCCGGCCATGCCGTCAGGGGATTGGCGGCCAACGCTGGACTGAGGCAAGCCAGCGCCTTCGGCCGGCGCGCTCACGCTGGCCACGAAGGACGTGGCGCCGATTGCGGTCACATTCTTCAGCAAGCTGCGACGAGTAAACCTCTTTCCCATAAACCACCTCCAAGGAATAAGGCGACGGGATTTCCCTTTCGCCTCAGGTGTCTGGCTTCGTTGCGCAAGGTCTCCCACACAACCCTCAAAAGCTGAGCCTTAGGCCAAACTGAACAATGCGTGGATCGTTGAGCTGCGAGCTGACCACACCAAACTGCGCTGTGCCTTGAGTCTGACCGGGCGGACCAAACTGCACCGTATTGAAGAAGTTAAAGAATTCAGCTCGAAACTGAAGGCCCAGCCTCTCTGACCTGAGCGTGGTGTTCTTGAAGAGGGCAAAGTCAAAGTTCCGCATTCCATCGGAACGCAAGTTAGGCTCCGTGCGAGAAACATTGCCCCATGTAAACGCCGGCGGCTGACTGAAACAACGGGTATCGAACCACTGATTCAGGCGGCTTTCAGCCGAACCCGACAAGCTTGCCCCGTTTGGGCACGCAGCAACATTGAAGTTTGGCCGCGATCCTCCGTCGTACGTGCCGGTAAGGTTTTGGGCGGTCGAGAATTGCAGCGGATAGCCCCTCTGGAAAGTCGTAATGCCATCCACGCCCCAGCCCGAAATCAACTTGTGGGAGAAGCCCGAAACATGCCCCCAATACTTACGTCCACGTCCAAAGGGCAGGTCGAGGATGTAGCTGATGACCAGTCGTTGGGGCACATCGTAATCGGCCAGGGACCGTTCTCCCTTGATATCGTCGTTATCCTGCGTGGCGAAGCCGGGGGATGACACTCCCAAATCAGCGGTATTGAGCCACCCCGTGAGGCTGTTGGCGGTGGTGATCAACTTTCCGATGGTGTAAGCGACCAAGATTGTGCCACCCCCCTGCAGTCGCTTGTCCACCTTCAACTGCATGGAGTGGTAGATGGAATCCCGGTCGGGCAATCCATTTATCGCCACCGTCAGGTACTGCGGGAACGGACGTAAGAGTTGGCCCGCCGTCACCGTCGGAGCGGACAGCGTCCCGGAGGTGATCAGGCCGTAGAAGGGATTAGCAACCTGCGTTTCGAGACTAGTTCCCAACGCCATGTCCTTATCCGGCAGTTGGTTGATACTCTGTTGCAGGGCATGGAGGTGCGTGCCCTTCGACCCGGAGTAGGCAATATCCACGAGGGTCCCATCCGGGAGTTCGCGCTGCACGTCAAAGTTCCACTGCTGCATGTAGGGGTTCGGCGTATTGGGCAGTTCGGAGTAGATCGACTGACCCAGAAACAGGCTCTGGTAGATCGGATTACGTCCCGGGGGCAGGGTGAGACCGTTCGGGAAGGGACTACTGAGGTTGTTATACGGAGTCACACCGCCGTCGATCGAGGCGACAAAGTTGGTTGTGTGATCGTTGAGCGCATCCAGGTTCGGAGACAACCAGAACTCCAGATTATCGGGGAGCCAAAAGACGCCGTAGCCCCCTCGCAACACCGTTTTGTTCGTAATGCTGTATGCGAATCCGATGCGCGGTCCGAATTCGCAATGATCCAGGTTAAAGTTGTTGCGGCTGGTGCGGTCAGGGGAACTCACCAAGCCCAACCGTCCGACCAGGGGCAAGCCGGTGGGCTGAGCCAACGGGCTCGCCGCATTGGGCAGGAAGAAGCTGAGGCGATTGAACCTCTCTGACCAGGGGCCTTGCAGATCGTAGCGCATTCCCAAATTCAACGTCAGGCGGCGTGTCGCGTGATAGGAGTCCTGCAGATAGACGGCCCGGTAAATCTGCTGCCCAGCCGTCAAGGATGGGATGTCCGTACTACCGTCAGCGGGGTATCCCAGCAGAAACGAGGCAAAGCCGAAGCCTCCGACGGGAGAGAAAGGATCGCTGGCGGTGAAGTTGGCGTTGAAATCGAAGCCCGGCGAAGCATTATTGGTCTGAGCATAATTATCCCGTTGCACTTCGACCATTCCCCCCATGCGCAGCGTGTGTCGGCCGGTGATTTTGGTTAGAGTCGGGATGAAACTGTAGTGGTCCGCCCTATCGACGATGACGCTCCCGGTTCCGTAGCCACAAGAGATGATACCAATCCCGCTGTCAGCAATGCAGATCGTAGGAAGCGTGGTCAACCACCCTGGGATCTCGTCGACCCAACTGGACGGCCAGCCGAGCGATGTCAGGTCAAAACCCACGCTTTCGGGGGTGCGATTGTAGGCAAACCGCAGGTAGTTCAGACGCAAATCGAGCATGGCAGTGGGGGAAAGGAAGTAAGTGTCTCCCAGAACGATTTGCTTCGTCCTAAAGGTTTCCGGTCCGCGGTCCAAATAAACGTGCGTCCCAGAGGGATCCCAAGCCAAGCTCAAGTTTGACCAATAGGTGAACCGCCCAAAGAAGCGCTGCCGGTCACTGATATTCTGATCTACTCGGGCTGTCACTTGATCATTGTCGCCTCCCGTGCCCGCATTGGTGGCGTAGTTGTTAATGTTTGTAAACGGCTGCCCCGGCAGGTTGGGAAGCGGCCAAAGACTTTCCAGGTTCCTGGCCACGGAATCAATCTGGCCCGGGCAAATTACATTGAGTAGGTTGTTACAACTGATCTGATTTCGAAGGTAATGGCCAGGATTGTCGGGGTTTGGCTGGGTCGTCGTGGGATCGTAAAGGGGTATCAGGTTTCCATTCTGATCTCGCAAGTTTGAAAAATCCCCACGACGTTCGTCGGGAGTGGGCACGGTCAAAAGGTAGGATTTGCCCACCCGTTGCCGGAAGCCTTCGTAGCTTGTGAACCAAAAGGTTTTGCTGCGCCCATCGTAGACGCCAGGGATGACCAGCGGCCCGCCGGCGTTCGTCCCAAATTGATTCTGAATAAAGGCAGGTTTCGAGATGCCTGAGGCATTATTGAAGAAGGTATTGGCATTAAGCTCTCTATTGCGCAGGAATTCATAAGCTGATCCATGGAATCTATTCGTGCCTGACTTGGTTACAAAATTGATTACCCCACCCGCCAGGCGGCCCCACTCTGCGTCCAAGCTACTGGTCTGAACGTTGAACTCTTGAATGGAATCCTGGGTGGGGACCAAGGATAGCAGGTGGGCGTGGTCCGCGTTCACAGGAACACCATCGATAAACGTGGCGCTTGTGTTCCCCTGGTCGCCATTAATCTGATAGTTGCCCCAAGCATAAATATTCGTGCCCGTGGGGTTTTGCATCGACTGACCTTCGGGAATCACCGAGGGCATGAGAGCAGTCAGATTCAGCACATTCCGTCCGTTGAGGGGCATTTCCACAACCGTTCGCGCCTGTACCACTTGCCCGAGCGAGGAGGACTCGTGCTGGAGCAGCGTCGTTCCGGCGGTCACTTCGACGGCTTGTACGGTGGAGCCAATCGTAAGAGCAAAATCGATCCTGGCGTTGCGCCCAACTTCCAGTTCTACGCCCGTCTGGCTGACGGCCCGAAACCCGTCCGCCTGGACTGTGATTTTGTATCGCCCCGGGGCAACGAACGGAATATCATAGTTGCCCGTGGAGTTGGAAGTTACGCCCCGCCTGATGCCCGTATCCTCATTCACCAGGGTGACCGTGGCGCGGGGGATCACGGCCCCGAGGGGATCCGCGACGACTCCCGACACTTCGGCGCTCTGGGCCAATGCCCCGGTCGCGGACGACAGTGCCACGGCGATCAGTGCCGACCAAATGAGAAGGCTACCCCTTCTCATGATTCTGTCCCTTGTTTGTTCCGCCCTGTGGCGCTACGGGCTCGTGCCATTAACGGTTACTGAGGAAGTCCCCTTCCACCCGTTTCTCGAGCCGAGGAAGTTCGGTGTCCAGAAGCGACAAGGCTGCTAGCAGATCTCTCACGCAGGCCTCCGGGCTCTTGGTCTTGACGCCCATCGCGCCTGGCGTGCTAGAGTCTGCTTCCACCGGAAGAGCCGCCCCCGCAAACAGTGTGCTCGTCAGCCGATCGACCTGACTGACCGTGTTGAACAAAGAAGGTGAAAAAACCGGCCAGTCCGCCTCGGCCTGTCCTGTGCTGCTCTGGCTCGAACCCTCGGGCTTTCCGGCAATCGAAAAAAGCACAGGTTTGACCAAGGCTCCATATTTCCGATTCTGCTCCAGCAACGCGCGGATGTGATCCCGGACCAGATCCTCCAGTTGCCGGCGGGATTCCGGGGGCAACGTGGACACCTCGTCGGGCGTGTAGCGTTCCGCGAGTCGGCGTAATGCCCAAGCATGTTCCAGAGATGCTTCGGAGAGGGTCACGGCCTGACTCGTCAGTTTCTGAATGTCATGCTGGACCGTTCCCTCGGTGGCTCCGTTCCCTTTGCCGCCTGGGGAGACAGTTGTCGAGCGGTGCTCCGACAGATACTTTTCCAACTGTTCTTGGATGGGGAGCTTGGGGCTACTGACCGCCCTCGCCACCGAAGTCAGCCCAGGCGCCGCCTGCGAACGGGGCTCGCTCACATTCTCCGGCGAAGACACAGGTGGGGACTTACCGGCCTCCGCCACGGTAAGAACTTTCATCACCAAGTGCGGGATCCCCTGCAAGGCAACGACCAAATCCCTCATGCGCTGGTCGGTATCCACTAGGCCACGCACCTCCACCTCGTGACGCGACCGTACGATCTCAATGGGTTCGCCCAGATCCGCCGCGACACGGTGCAAGCCGATGCGGGCTTGCATCTCCGTGGCCGCCAGTTCGCTGACGCTCGGCAACGCACGCGTGGCAGGAGCCGCGCCCACCGTCACCGGCTCGGCCAAAGCCGTCAAGGCAGGCTCGGCGAAGATATCAGGTCGCAGAGCTTCTAGAGTGACGACCCGGAAGCTCATCTCCGCCAAGTCGTAGTTGCAATATCCCTCCTCCTGCCGGACTCCCAGAGTCCCCCCAATCGGATGCAAGTCGCTGGCCTGCAAAACTAATCCCGCCTCGGCAATGCTCCCGATGGGGACAGCGCCCCGGGCAATGGTCCAGAGCTTCAACACTTGGGCCCCGTTGGGGAGAACGGAAGGCTCAACCCGCTCATATTTATCTTCCAGCCGGCCACGCCAAGCCTCATAAGAGGCCGCGGATAACGGTTGCCTCCAATCCATGCGGTTGACGCGGTAGGTTTCCTCCAATCCCTTCCACACCAGGAAGGCACGTCCCGCCTCGGACTGAGGTTTAGCCACACTGGAGGAAGGGGTCGGCCGATTCGAGCTGGCTCCGGAGACCTCGGACCACCCTTGTCCCGCCACTCGAACCTGCGCGCCCAGTGGGTTGGCCCAGATTTCCACGGTCGCGCTCTGGTCATCCAAAGGCAGGTTGGAGGGCGCCTCAAGCATACGCCGCACGTGGAGGTGCTGATAGATGATCGGTTTGGGCACGGCCCGTATTTGCGCAGCCCGGAGTCCCACCGAGCGGGAAAGCAGTTCACTGGCAGAGGCTACGCGAACCTTCGCTAACTGCATGAACAACAGGGCGGCCAATATCGCCGCAACGGCGCCGGACACCACGGCCCACCGAAGGCGGGAAGTTCGAAAGGATTCTGTCAAGAACTCTCGCCAGGCTATCAGGAGTGGGCGCCTGCCGCTTTCCTCGACGGTTGCTCGCAATCGGGCGCGGAAAGTCCGCAACTGCTTCGGCTCTTCGGGCAACGCTTCGAGCATCTGGCTGCGATAATCAATGAATGCGGCGATCGTCTCCTGCACTTTCTCGGACCGGACTCGGCAGGACCAACAAGCCTCCAGGTGCATGCGAACCCGGGAAGCTTCCTCCGCCGGCAGCTCGCCGTCCAGATAGAACTGCAGCTCATCGTAAGTGGGATGCCAGTCTGGTGACGCTCGATCCGTTCGAAACAGCTTATGCATTGAGTGCTCTCATCAGCTTGTTGATCGCGCGACGAAGGAACTCCGCCACGCTCGAAGGACTGATCCCGAGAATATCCGCGATCTCTCGATATCGCAGGCCCTCGGCTCGCAGGTCCATGCAATGCCTCTCCTGTGCGGAGAGTCCAGCGAGCCCGGATTGGACCCTTCCAAGTCTCTCCTGGTCCAGAACCCTCCGTTCCGGGCTGGAACCCAGATGCTGGCTTCCGGTCAGGAGCTGGGCGGCGTAACTCGCATCCATTATATCCAGGCTTTTGCTGGTTCGCTGGCGATCGATGGCGAGATTGTGCGCGACCCGGAACAGCCAGGCGCGAACGTTCCTGATCCTTTGTCCGGAGTGCAGGTTCTGGTACAACCGCAAGAAGGTCTCCTGCGTTGCCTCCTCCGCCTCGGCGGCGTTGCCAAGTATGGTTACCAAATAGCGCTGGATCGGACCCCTCAGCAACTCGAAAAGCTCGGTCACCTTCTGCTCGAGCTTCAGAGCATCCTGGGAGAGACGCACCAGTTCGGCTTCCAGGGAGAACATCTCTGCTCGCGATTGCATTTCCACTTTCATAGTCTGCCGAGCCCCACCTCGACCGGCCGGTCCCTCGCACCCTTCGTGAAAGTATACAACGCGAAAGACCTTGCGCGAACCTCCCGACAACCCAAGCCGAGGCCGGAAAACGCCCGACTTTATCACCCTCGGCGTCACCGGATTGGAAAAAGAGACCGAGCGGGAACCGCCCCGGGTTGCGCGCCGAAAGTGGCCCCGCGGGCCGCACGCGCGGAGCCCTTCCGACCCGGCAAATTCCCCGCTTGGGGGGACTCGTCAGGGGTCGCCGAGCACACCCCGCACAAAGAGCTTACCGTTCAACGACTAAGGATGTCGTGCCTGCCGCAGCCAAATTGTGCAACAAGTTTCGATAAGAAGATCTCTTGCTCGTAAACGACTCCTGAAAAGCGAGGCGAGGGGCCTTACCCCTCGCCTCGAGTGTTCAGACTTGTTCCGCCAAACCATTGGCAGGACCCTCAAAAACTGAGCCTCAAGGCGAACTGAACGAGGCGTGGGTTGTTGATTTGAGAACTGACCACCCCAAACTGGGCCGTTCCAAAAGTCCGGTTTGGCACGCCGAACTGAGGCCGATTGAAAAGATTGAAGAACTCGGCCCTAAACTGCAGGCCAAGCCTGCCTTCCGGGCCAAAGGTAGTGTTCTTGAACAGTGCAAAGTCAAAATTGTTGGTTCCATCGGACCGCACGGTAGGCAAGGTGGCCGATACATTGCCGAAGGTGAAGGCAGGCGGCTGGCTAAAACAACTCGTATTGAACCACTCGTTGAGCCTGCTTTCCGGAGAACCCTGCAACGCTGCTCCGTGGGGACAGACGGAAGTGTTGAAGTTGGGTCGCGTGCCCATGTTATAGGAACCACTCAGGTTTTGAGCCGTGTGCAAGATTAATGGAAAACCACTTTGGAGCGTCGTCACGCCATTAACGCCCCAGCCCGAAACCAGCTTGCCGGCCACTCCGCTTGTTCCGCTCAGAAACTTCTTCCCCCTTCCAAACGGCAAATCCAAAGCATAACTGACCACCAAACGTTGAGGAACGTCATAATCGGAAACTGACCGCTCACCCCTTATGTTATTGGCATCTTGCGTCACGTAACCTGTATTATCACCAGTAATGTCGGCGTCAAGCCAGCCGAAAAGAGCGTCGGCCGTCGTGATCAGTTTCGACAGGGTATAGGAGACCAGGATGGAGCCCCCGTTCGTGAATCGCTTTTCCGCTTTCACTTCCATCGAGTGGTAGATTGAGTCGCGGTTCGCGATCCCATTTATCCGTAAATCGCTATACTGGGGATAAGGCCGCAGAAGCTGGCCTCGGCTCACGGTCGAAGTTGACAGTGGCCCCGTCGCGATCAACCCGTAAAATGGGTTCGTAACCTGATCGTAGAGGGCGGTCCCGAGCGAAAGATATTGATCCGGCAGTTGGTTGACCTCCTGCTGGATGTAATGCAGGTGAACGCCCCTCGACCCCGCATACGCCACATCCAGAAGAGTGCCACCTGGCAGCTCTCGCTGGATATCGAAGTTCCACTGTATCATGTAGGGATTGGGTTGATCCGGTAATTCAGTGTACAAAGCTTGGCCGAGCTTTTCGGTTTGATAAATGGGGTCACGCCCTGGCGGCAGGAGTATACCATCTGGGAACGGGTTACTTAGAGTGTTATAGGGAGTAATGCCGCCATTGAGCGTGGGTACCATGGAAGTCGTTATGTCATTGAGCGCATCAAGGTTGGGAGACAACCAGAATTCCAGGTTGTTCGGTAGCCAAAACATACCATACCCACCGCGGAACACCGTCTTGTTGGTCGCGCGATAAGCGAACCCAAACCGCGGGGCGAATTGGGTTTCGGCGAGATTGATATTGTTTCGGCTCGCTCGGTCAGGGGAGTTGACAAGCACCAACTTGCCCATCAACGGAAGCCCTGTCGGCGCTGCAAGCGGGCTCGCGAGGGTACGATCAAGGAGGCTGAGTCTATCAAACCGCTCAGACCAGTTCCCTTGCAGGTCATAGCGGACTCCCAGATTCAGCGTCAGCTTGCCGGTTACATGAATATTGTCCTGTGCATAAACCCCACGGTATATCTGCTGCCCAGCCGTCAAGGATGGGATGTCCGTACTACCGTCAGCGGGGTATCCCAGCAGGAACGAAGCAAACCCGTTCCCCCCTACGGGATTAAAGGGGTCGCTGGAGGTGAAGTTGCTATTGAAGTCGAATCCTGGAGACCCGTTGTTGGTTTGCGCATAATTGTCCCTGTCTACTCGAATTTCACCCCCAATCTTGAGTGTGTGACGACCCCAGATCCTGGTGATGGTCGGAATAAAGTCATATTGGTCAGAGGCGTCGACGATCACACTCCCCATTCCGTAGCTGCAGAAGAGATCGCCTACGCTGTCAACACAAGGAGTGGGAAGCGCCCTCAATGTTGGTGGGATCTGCGCGTTTAGGCCGGAGGGGAGGCCGAGTGTCGTCAGGTCAATGCCGACGCTCGCTGGGCGGCGACCATAGATAAAACGCATATAGCTCACGTGAAAATCAAGAAGGGTCTTGGGAGACAAAGAGTAGTTGTCGCCCAGGACGATTTGATTCGTGGTGAAATTCTCAGGCCCGCGGTCCTGGTACACGTGGGTTCCGTAGGGGTCCGGCGAAAGACTCAAATTGGTCCAATAGGTGTATCGCGCGAAAATTCTCTGTTTTTCGCTGGCGTTGTGATCCAGGCGAGCCGTAAATTGGTCATTGTCACCGCCCGTGGACGCCGCGGTGGCAAAGTTGTCGACATTTGTATATTGTGCCCCGGGGAGGTTGGGCTTGGCCCATAGATACGTCAGGGCACCCGCTACGGGGTTGATGTTGCAGATGACGTTCAGTTGCCCGTCGCAACTGATCTGATCCCGAAGGTACTGCCCGGGGTTTGCCGGGTCCGGGACTGTCGTCGTCGGATCGTAAATCGGAATCAAGTTGCCGCTCGAATCCCTTAGGTCGGAAAAGTCGCCTGTCCGTTCCGCCACCGTGGGGACGGTAGTTACGAACGTTTGGCCGATGCGCTGCCGGAAGCCTTCGTAGCCTGCGAACCAAAAGGTTTTGCTGCGCCCATCGTATACCCCGGGAATGTATACGGGGCCGCCCCCGTTGGCCCCGAACTGGTTTTGGGTAAAGGGAGCCACGTTGATTCCTGAAGCGTTGTTGAAGAAGTTGTTTGCGTTCAGTACTTTGTTGCGCAGGAACTCGTAAGCGGTGCCGTGGATTAGGTTGGTCCCGGTTTTCGTCGTGAAGTTAATAACGCCGCCTGCGAACCTGCCCCATTCCGCCGAAAGATTGTTCGTTTCAACCTTGAACTCTTGTATAGAATCCTGCGTCGGGACAAGATTCACATGGGCGGCGTGGTCCCCTATCACGGGTGCGCCGTCCACGAGGATAGCATTGGCAGTCCCAAGGGCACCGTTGATTTCGTAATTCCCAAAGGCGTAGATATTCTGGCCTGTCGGGTTCGTCATGGACTGACCCAATGGTAACACCCCGGGCACTACTGCTGCGAGGTTCAGAACGTTACGCCCGTTGAGGGGTAGCTCGCGAACGTTTCGTGCGTCCACCACCTGACCCAGCGACGAAGTCTGGGACTCGAGCAGCGGCGTTTGCGCTGTTACCTTGATACTCTGCGTCACTGCCCCCAGGGCCAAGCTGATGTCAATCCTTGTGGTGGTCTGGACCTCGACGACGACGGGTTCCCGGATGAAGCGCATAAACCCGCTTTTCTCCGCCTCGACGCGATATTGACCTGGCACCAGGGTTACAAATTGATAGAAGCCTGCGGAGCTACATTGAACACTCCGCTTGTCGCTGGTCCCTAAGTTGGTCGCCGTTACGGTGGCATCGGCGATAACGGCCCCGCTGGGATCCTGCACGGTGCCAACGATGGAGCCGTAGAACATCTGGCCCCAAACCCTCGGCACACAAAACAGCAACAGACACGCCACGAGTGAGACTTTAATCCATCGCGTAAGAGACATAACTGTGATCTCCTTCCCTGGCAAAGGGATGTTTGGCCTCTCCCTCGTCCTCCCTCTGACCACCTGATGGGTGGTCAGAGGGTTCGAAGAAGTGCTTTGGTGTGTGACCGTGAATGACCAGACCCGACGCAGACTGCAAAAGGCTCCTCAGACGCCGTAGCGGCCGTCGAGGCGGCCTAAAAGATAAATATATTGAGGCAGATACGCCTTGAGCAGCGGCGGCCTGCGAGGACCCTCAACCGGACTTGCTTGTGCAGCAACCACATAGGTGACCGCGTAAGCTCAAGCCCTTTCGGCGCGTGACCTGAACTCCGTTGCTCTCAGCACGCTTACAGGGTTAAGACGAAAGAAGGTTCTTGTTTTGCGACACCGCCCCGAGAATTTCTTTGCAGTCCCAATTGAAGTGTGCATAAGCTTGCTCTCTTGTGCCCCGGTCTGACAATTTTTGTAGAGCTAACCGGGATCCCAGAATCGAGATCCCAGTTCATTTGCTGAGTGGTATCATTCGTCCTTAGCATGAAAGTAACTCTCTGGGGGTAGCCCGCACTGTCGTCGATTGTTTGGCCGATCCGTCCCTGAACCGCGTGAGATAGGAAATGCCGCAAGCACAGTCAGCGTTCTCGGTCGGCGATGTAGTTCAGCGCGTCAACCAACCAAAATTAACCGGCATGGTCCGCAAGGCAAGGTGGGATGAACAAGTTGAGAGTTGGAATTATCTTGTCCAATTTGGATCGGAATTGCGCGCATTGCCTGACGGGGCACTCCAGAAGGCCGTAATTGTCTAACTTGCTTTTCTCACCAAGTTTTCCGAGAATCGCTTCGGAGTGCTGATCGTCGATGCTGGCCTGGGTTTTGGGCTGCAGGGTGGGGCGGTTGAGTCTTTTCGGGGTGCGTACCGGCTTCGCGGACGGAGCGGACATACAGGGGCGGTTGAAGCGCGCACACTTCCGCCTGGGGATCTTTCTCCTCGACCCGCGCAAGCATCTCCCGGCTTTTTTCAGCACCGCAAGGGGAGCGCGCGCAGTTGGGTGTAGACCTGCGCGAACAGTCCCGTGTACGGGTAGCCTTCCGCCAGCGACACCCACACCTTGCGCACCGTGATGCGGATCAGCGGCCCGATCTTCAGCAGCTTCAGGCGCAGCGAATCCGCTTGGGCGCGGGCCCACTCCGTTCCCGCCAGCCCCAGCCGCCGCAGCGCCTCCACCAGCAGGTAGGCCAGTGAAGAGAAGTAGAGCCGCACCTGGTTGCTGCGCAGCAACGCCGTCGAGGTCCGATCCGCAAACAGCGCGAGTTGTTCCTTGAAGCGATTTTCCATCTCGCCGCGCGCGCAGTAGAGCTCTTCATACAAGGCGCGGGCTTCCCAGACCTCGGGCGAGAGCGAGGTCACCACAAAGCGCGGATTCGCGCCCTTCTCCAGATGCTCGGCCTTGGCGATCACCCGCCGGGCGCGCGACCAGCTCTCCCGCGTTTGATAGGTGAATTCCTGGAATACCCGCGCCGCCTGCTCCAGTTCCGGCGCGATCGCCGCTTTCAGCCGCTCGTTCTTGGCCAGCCCCAGCACGTAATCCACCCGGTTCTGTTCGCACCAAACCATCAGTTCCTCGCGGCAGAAGCCCGCGTCCCCGCGCAGCGTGATCTTCACTTCCGGCCAGGCTTGCCGAATCTGCCCGACGATCCGCTCCAGCTCTTCCCGGCTGCCCGCCGAAGCATCGAGATTCGAGGGCCGCAGGCGGGCGCACAACAGAAAATCTCCGCAAAAGATATACAGCGGCAGATAGCAGTAATGACCATAATAACCGAGAAAGAACCGCCCTTCCTGATTCCCGTGGACCGGATCGTCCGTGGCGTCCAAATCCAGGACGATCTCTTGGGGAGGCTCGCCCTGGGCTGGGATGGATCGCCCCCTTCGGGGCTCAAGAGCCTACTCAAGCGGCGCAGATTTCCACTCCCTGGCGATGGTCGGGCGTGAACGAGTATTCCCGCTCGAGCGCGGCGCAACCCATGCGCCGCTGCGGATTAACGATTGCCAGTTTGCCCTTGGATTCGAAAGCGCCAATCTGAGGAAGAACCGCAGACCTCAGCGACGGAGGTCCGCGCTACGCTTGCTTGGATAGGGTTTGTCTTAAGATATTACTGCGTCGAGCCCTTTGCCCGCCCCGCTCCTTCTGGCCCGGCGGCTCCGACAACCTCCCAGAAGCGGGAGACAAACAACCTGCCCCTTACGCATGAATGCTCCGGGCTAGCTTGCCGGCGGTGCAGGCTGGCTCGCCGCAAAGCGCAGGTGAGCCGCAGCGCGGTGGGGGCGGCGGCTCAGGCCGCTGGCGCGGCCGCCAGGACCTTTACGGTTTCTCGTGCCACCATCAGCTCCTCATTCGTGTAAACCACCAGAACGCTCACGGCGGAGCCGGGCGTCGAGATGATTCGATCGCCGTGGGCGGGCCGTCGGTTCGCTTCCGGGTCCAGGTGAAGTCCCAGAAACTCCAGGCCGGCGCACACCTGCTCGCGGATGCGCCAGGAGTTCTCGCCGATGCCTCCCGCGAAGGCCACGACGTCGAGACCGCCCAAGGCGGCAGCGTAGGCGCCCAGGTGCTTCTTCACTTCATAGACGAACACCTCGAGCGCGAGAGCAGCACGGGCGTGTCCTTCGGCGGCGGCTTTTTCCAGATCGCGAACGTCGTTGCTGAGGCCGGAGATGCCCACGAGACCGCTCTTCTTGCACAGGAGTTGCCCGACCTCGTGCGGGGCGAG